>Ga0209188_1001251_pt1 | contig 21106 bp, 18 predicted proteins | sample C_130625_EF_Meta_FD_187307 | JGI IMG/M metagenome (GOLD analysis project Ga0209188, IMG submission 187307) | Freshwater microbial communities from Lake Croche, Canada to study carbon cycling - C_130625_EF_MetaG (SPAdes) (version 2) | ecosystem: Environmental > Aquatic > Freshwater > Lake... | reverse complement strand
AGTGTGGGGGGGGGGAGGGGAAAGGCGAAGAGGATAAAGTGTAGGTGAATGCGGAGATACGGGATACTTCAAAAAACTAAAATCAAAACGTGTATATCGTAAGATATATATATTCCCGTATCAATGAATTCTTCACTAATCACCCATCCTAAAATAGCAAATGCGGAGACACGGGATACTTCTCAAAAAACTAAAACAAAACTTGTATATCACAAAAGATATATAATTTCCTGCGTCAGTTGTTCTTTGCTATACACCCCCACACAATGTGAATGCGGAGATACGGGATACTTCAAAAAAACTAAAATAAATTGTATGTTATTATAGGTATACCAAACGTGTATATCGGTAACATATAACGTCCTGTATCAAATAGTTCTTCACATCACACCATAAACTCGAATGCGGAAACACGGGATACTTCAAAAAAATAAATTAAACTTTGTATATCGCAAGATATATATATTCCCGTGTTGCTAATTCTTTGAGTTTTTTTACGGAAAGTTATTGTGTCAATAACCTTCGATGGTAACTTCGTATCTGTAGTATTCACGGAGCATCGACGAAGGAGATGCGTAGGTGAATTACTATCTCCGTAAAATTGGATATTTTATAAATATTTCAGGTTATAAACTTGAAATATTTATTTTTGTATATGCCCCACCTACGCTTTTCTCTAACATTCTCGCAAAACAATATTACAAAACAATATAAAGATATACGAGTATATTTTCATACCTTACTCTTATAAAATCACACATCTACACATATAATACACGACAAAATGACCGAACTCAACGCAACCACCAATACATTATCTCCATATGATTCTACCGTGAATTTTATGGGCGGAACTTCTTTCAAACTAAACCCGTTACAAACATTACGTATTGTTTCTACGTCGATGATTTGTGGCGAAAACATGTATTACCGAGCAAATCAAAAAGGCGTAGACTTGGGTATACATTCGTACGATTCGAATTCTAACGCACAATTGCCAGATTATGCATTGTTCCCCGAATTGTATTCGGTTGCCGAAGAGAATAGCGAAGATTATTTCACACAAATCATCCGGAAAGCATTGGATTACGATTTTGGTGGAACATTGGACTTTATCGGGCAATTGCGTAATGACTATTATATGCGATTAAATAGTCATGCATTAGTGGTTTCGGCAATCCATCATCCATCGAGAGGAAAGTTCAATGTCGAACATCCCAATAAAATGAAGGAAGCAATTCGTTCAGCGTGTTTGATTCCCACTGATTGGACGACCCAATTCCAACTCTTGACGGCATCCAAACGCCCCATACCGACTATATGGAAAAAGTCGATTGCTGGATTATTGGAAAATATGACGGCATATCACGCATCCAAGTATATTCACGGGTCGAAAAGCGGCAACTCGACTGGAATGCCCGATGCAAAAAAGACGTCACACACAAAACCGCAAAAGATGCAGGGTCGAAATGGTAAAATATATTACGCCAAGAAAACCCCGCCATCCGTGGTAGTTCCCGTTTTACCGAGTGAGGAAACACCCAAAATCGATAAAATGTCGTTGGCAAATTTAGTGGATTTGGTTCGTTTAACCCACCCGAAATCGACGCCAGTGATTGATGAGTTGGTGAAGAATGGCAAGGTTTCGGTAAGCGACGATGCACAAACGTGGGAAAAACTGCGTTCAGCAAATAAGACGTGGTTCGAAATAACGGAGCAAATCCGGATGCCCCATATGGCACTTTTGCGTAATTTGCGAAACATTGCTACGGAATTCGAAAAGGTAATAAATGCCGAAAATGTAGACCCACAAATGATGGAACAATACTGCCAGCGAGCACACGAATTGGCAAAACTATTGGTTTCGGGAGTCAAGAATGGCAAACAATTTCCATTTCGGTATTACAGTGCATATAAGATGTTGAAACCATCTTGCACCGACAAAATTATCAGTCGGTTTCTTGAGGCACTCGATGATTGTTTGTTGGAAAGTCTCGACACCATTCCAGCAATGAAAGGACGAGTCGATTGTTTGTCTGACAACTCGGGTTCCTCTAGACACGGTATGGTAAGCGAATACGGCACGACAAACATATACGAGATTGCAAACTTGTCGGCAATTTTAACGGCATATCGTTCCACGGAAGGAGGCAGTGTATGGATATTTGGTGACCGATTGGAAGAGTATCCTATTTCCCGCGACAAACCAATCATGCAACAGTTGGATGAAATCAACGCTATTGGTGATCATATTGGTCAATGCACGGAAACTGGCGTTTGGTTGTTTTGGGACATGGCAATCCGCACAAACAAGAAACTCGACACGGTCTTCATTTACTCGGATATGCAAGCAGGTCACGGCGGACTATACGCATCTAACGACCAACACACGAAGTTGAACAAACGGGGTGCGAAACTAACAATGAGCGGGCACATTGACGTGTTGTGTTTGGTAAAGGCATACCGAGAATCCGTGAATTCAAAGGTGAACGTGTTTAGTGTTCAAGTTGCGGGTTACGATAACTCTATCATGCCGGATATACTGTATAGAGGTGCTATATTGTCAGGTTGGACTGGTAAAGAAGCAAAGTTGGCGTATGAGATGACTCGAGTGTGGGATGAAGCAGAGAATGTGAGAACGCCTTAAGCTACGCAAAAGCGAGGCACGAGCGTAGCTAACGCTCCAGCGTTTTCTCAGTATCTGGGAATAACTGCTGCTTGGTCTTGTGTAGTATACGATGGATATGTTTGGATGTATTGGTTCGGCATTTGGGCAGTAGTAGTGCCCCCTATATATTTGTTTTCGTATAACATTTGTGGAGGTTGTTGTTGTGGTATTGCGGGGTTTGCCGAAACGGGTGAACGATTCATTTCGTTATTTCGAAGTTGTTCTAATGCTTCGACGGATTCAGCAGATACTTTATTGGGACGATAATTTTCCGGAGGAGTATTAATATTCATATTCTCATGAAATGCCGAAACGTAATTGTGCATTTGACGCATTCCGCCTTTTCCCTTAGCACTTAATTCATCGGGAGTCATATTATAAAATGTGTATTGTTCCGATTGTATATTCATTCCATTTTGTGAAAAGGGCAGCATATAGGATGCGGGTTCATCGCCATTGGTGGCGATTTTGTTTTGTACCGAAACTTTCGGTGCAAAATAATCATATATCTCTTGACCAGTGATTACCCTAAATTTTTCATTTACTAATAAAAGAGTTGGCACACAATGAACGTTTGGTGGCAATAAAACCGCACCGCCTTTCTCTAAATAAATATGTGTTTGTCCAGTTAAATGATCTCGCTTGCGTTTATCGATATTAATACAATTCACTTTGGTAGTCAACCCATTTTTCGCTAAATATTGTAATAATTTTTGAGAATGTTTACAATAGTTGCTGTAATATATAATATCCATTTCTATAAAATAACCCTAACAGTATATTATGTATGATTATGATATTTATGTAGAATAAACATCATATTTTTATGTGAGAAATTCACCTACGAATAACCTTCGTCGTCTTAGTTCGTTATATCTTCGCTTGTCCGGAAATAATATATTAATTAATGGAGAGTTTTGGAACACATGTTAAACAATAAGCGGTTTTGTAAATAAATGAAAAAATAGGCAAGAGATTGAATTGCAGCAGGTAAGTAAAAATCGAGTCCTTTATTACGTGAAATACCAATATAAGCAATACCGCCAATGGAAATGGCAAAGAATACGAGTCCAATCACCGAGAGTAAATAGAAATAGATGCAATATTCGCCACTAATATTACCGAATAAATTGGAAGGAAGCATGCCTGACATTTTGGGTGATGGTATATATTTGTTTTATATATTTTTATAAAGTTGTAGGTAGAGAGAATGCAAGAATACATAATATCGTTGCTAAACAATATAATAATAAAAAATAGCTTAATAGTATATATTTTTGTATTGTACATTGTAAAACAAAATGAATGACGAAACATTATGGAAAATAATTCACTCTCATTTTAACGAGAACCCGCATTATTTGGTAAGTCATCATTTGGAATCATATGACGATTTCTTTGAAAATGGTATTTTCAAACTATTTAAAGAGAAAAATCCCATGGCGTTATATTCACAATACGACGAATCCATTCAAGATTATCGTCACAAATGCTTATTATATATGGGTGGCAAGGACGGCGACAAAATATATTTCGGGAAACCGGTGATATATGATAAAGGTAATTCGCACTATATGTATCCTAACGAAGCACGGTTGCGAAATATGACATATGGAATGACTGTGCATTATGACGTGGATGTAGAGTTTATAGATACATTGATGGATGGCGAAATGCCCACTGTAATTGGTGCGGAACATTTACCCGAAACACACCGTCTGGAACTCGATGAGGAAGATGCAAATGCATATTTAGAAGAAATCGAAAAAGACAATGCTCTAAAGGAAGGCAATTTCAAGACCAAAAAAACCGTGCGTATTATGGAACCCGAAGGGGGAAACGCCGATTCCAAACAAAATGGTAATGAGAAAGACCCCGACCCAATGGTTGCCGGAGGAGCAAAAGATGAACCCAAACGTCGCAAAAAACGTGCCCCCGCACAGTATAAACTAACGACAAATGTTGCCGCATTATTGAGAGAAGCAAATGCTAAATCTATGTCCGCACCAAACGTGCAACGAAGAACCATCACATTGGATAAAATATATCTGGGTAAGTTTCCCATTATGGTGCAATCGAAATTCTGCATTTTACACGGACTCTCGAGAGAAGCGAGATATTCAATGGGCGAATGTCGCAATGACCCCGGAGGGTATTTTATCATTGGTGGAAAAGAAAAAACCGTGATTGCCCAAGAAAAGTTTGCCGACAATATGTTGTATATCAAAAAAGGGAAGGAAACCACCGACGTAGTTGCCGGCGACCCGTATTTGTATTCAGCAGAAATACGTTCCGTTTCGGAAAACACGTCGAAACCCGTGCGTAAATTTTCGGTACATATGGTTGCCCCCACACCCCGGTTTCAATTCGGGAATATAGAGGTAAATATCCCCAACGTGCAAAAACCCATTCCACTCTTTATTGTGTTTCGTGCTCTCGGTATTATATCCGATTACGATATTATAGCAACCTGTTTATTGGATACGAAGAAATATGCGTTTATGATTGATTCCTTCGAACCATGTGTATATGATGCCGACGGAATTTTAACGCAAAAAACGGCGTTGGAATACATAAAGGGATTCACGAAATACGCCAATGACGCTTACGTCCAAGAAATACTCAATGACTATTTTTTACCGCATGTAGGTGAAAACAATTACACCGAAAAGGCATATTATTTGGGACATATCGTATTTCGACTACTCTCGGTATATATGGGATTGGAACTCCCCACCGACCGAGACAATTTCAAATACAAACGCATTGAACAAGTCGGTCCACTATTGTATTCCTTGTTTCGGGAATATTACACGATTCAATCCAAGAAAATCCATTACGAATTCGAGAGTCGATTGTATTATAAACAAGCATTGTATGCCGACAATTTATTCGATTTAATCGACAAAAACTATCGTGACGTCTTTCGCACACGTATTGTTGATGACGGGTTTCGCAAAGCATTTAAAGGGAATTGGGGTGCAGAAGCACATACGAAACGTATCGGTATCGTCCAAGACTTGAATCGACTCTCGTTTCATTCCGTTATTAGTCATTTACGCAAAACGAATTTGCCGTTGCCAGCGGGAGTGAAATTAGTTGGTCCGCGTGTTCTCCATTCATCGCAATGGGGATTTATCGACCCGGTGGATACTCCCGATGGTGGCAATATTGGATTACATAAACAATTAGCAATGACTACCTATATCACCCGCGGGTATTCGAGAGAACAAATGATACAATGGTTACGTGAAAAGGCAAATTTAAAACCGCTGGAAGAATGTAGTCCTATATTGTTGTCGACCATGACCAAAGTCATTGTCAATGGGTATTGGGCAGGGAGCGTAGTAACACCTCTCGAAACCATTGAAAAAATCCGGTTGTTTCGCCGAAATGCATTAATACCGATACATACGAGTGCCACATTCGAAATCCGGCAAAACACTATTTTCATTTATACGGATTCGGGACGTTTATCACGACCTATTTTTTACAAAGACGAATATAGCGGCAAAATGTCGTTTGAAAGTAGTAAAGATGTGTTGGAACGGATAGAAGAGGGGAAATTCACGTGGGAACAATTAGTGACTGGTTTCAATAAAAAACGAGAGTCGGTGGATTTCCATGTCAATAAACCGCAATTCTTCGATTTACACGAATTGTATTTGGGCGTGGAATCGGAAACCAACCCGGCAAAATTGGCGAGATTTCTCAAAGACAAATCGGTAGTGGAATATATCGATGCCAGCGAAACGGAAAATACCCTTATTGCCATCGACCGAAAAGATTGGGCAAATCATCCACAAAAACACAAACTGTATACACACATGGAAATCCACGGTTCGTTTTTATTGGGGGTGGGCGGGAATCACGTGATATTTGCCGAAAACAATCCATTACCTCGTGATTTGTTTTCTTGCGGTCAATCGAGACAAGCGTGTTCGATGTATCATACCAACCATCAATTGCGTATGGATAAAACGGCAGTTGTATTGAACAATGGGCAAATTCCTTTGGTGAAATCCCGATATATGCAACACGTCGACCACGAAGAAAATCCTTATGGCGAAAATGCCATTGTTGCCATTATGTGTTATACCGGGTATAACGTGGAAGATGCCGTTTTAATCAACGAAGGGTCTTTAAAACGAGGCATTTTCCGCACCACTTATTATACTACATATGAAACCCACGAAGAAGAGAGTCGAAGTGCCGAAACTGTAGTGGAAAAACATTTTTCTAATATCGAAGCGTTGCCAAATGTAGTAGGGTTAAAACCCGGTTACAAATACGATTTGCTAGATACGTATGGCGTAATTCGAGAGAATACTCCCGTAGATGACAAAACCGTATTGATTGGAATGACGTCGAATAGTGTGAAATCCGGAGCACAAATGCAGACGAACGCCGACGGCACGGCGATGAGAAACGATGTGCGGGTGGATATGTCGAAGACTCCCAAAAAGGGTCAATTAGGGTTTGTGGATAAAGCATTCGTGACCGAAGGCGAAGAAGGCGAACGCATTGCCAAAGTGCGTATTCGAGAGCAACGCATGCCGAATTTGGGCGACAAATTTGCGTCTCGCGCTGGACAAAAGGGCACGGTGGGTATGATTATTCCCGAAAAAGATATGCCTTTCACCAAAGACGGAATTCGCCCCGATATTATCGTGAACCCGCACGCTATACCTACACGTATGACAATCGGGCAATTGGTTGAATGTATTACCGGGAAAGCGAGTGCGATGTATGGTGCGTTTGCAGATTGCACGGCACTTAACAATGCCGGTTCAAAAATAGGTGTATATGGCGAACTCTTGAATAAGGCAGGGTATCATTCGAGTGGGAATGAGATACTCTATAATGGAATGACGGGGGAACAAATCGAGAGTCATATTTTCATTGGACCGAATTATTATATGCGATTGAAACACATGGTGAAAGACAAAATCAATTTCCGTGCTCGTGGACCACGCACGGCACTCACTCGACAACCCGTCAGTGGGCGTGCGAATGACGGTGGATTGCGTATTGGAGAAATGGAACGAGATGTCTTGATTTCACACGGTATTTCCAATTTTTTAACCGAGAGTATGACGGTGCGTGGCGACCAATGTTATTTGGCAGTGTGTAATTTATCGGGTATGACGGCAATATACAATCCCGACAAGAACTTGTTTATGAGTCCAATGGCAGATGGTCCAATACAATTTGCTACTTCGATTGATGGAAAAACCACGACGATTGACCATATCACTCGATTCGGTCGCGATTTTAGTGTCGTTTCGATTCCCTATACAATGAAACTATTGATACAAGAACTCCAAACGATTAACGTACAATTGCGTATTATTACCGAAGACAATATATCACAAATCGAGAGTATGGCATATTCCAACAATTTGGAAAAACTCTCGCTTATACCGAATGCTACGCCGGGTAAAATTATTGAAAGGGTTAAAACCCGCCTGCAAGAGGCAAATCTACCCCGAACTGCCCCGACTAGCGAATCACCTATTTTCGAACCAACGACTCCCGAAAGTGTGCCATATGCAAATGTATCGCCGGCATACGTTCCATCAACCCCCGAATATCCAAACGGTTCACCTGCATATATGCCTGAATCGCCGGATTATATGCAGGGTTCTCCTTCCGATTATATACCAGGCAGTCCAACCACCCCCGATTTCCCGCCGCCTCGACAAAATATTCAACCAACCACTCCCGAATTTTCACCGCCACCTCCTCCTACACTGATGGAATCTGCTATGAATACAATTACGGGACTATTTAAAGGCGGTGCAAAAGAACCCGTATATTATCGTGGTTCGGAAGAAATGGGATTACCACCAAACCATCGATGGCAAGTGAAACGAATCGGTGACCAGTTTATCACCATTCAAACAAATGATATGCCGGGAGCATCGTTTGGGGATAGCACAATGGTCGTGCATCCTACCGAAATTATTCCGTGTTCAAGTGTATCGGAACCCGAATTTTTCCGGGATTACATGCCGTATGGGTCGCAAAATCGATCCAACCAAAATAATACACCAGGCATGCCTATCTCGGGAGTCCAACCAGGCAACGGAAACGGCGGAATACAATTCAATCCAGTTATCAAGATAGTGAATGGGGACGACAACTCTCGAAATCAAGGAAAACCTGCAGTCGAAATGTCGAATTCGAATTCGAACTCGGCAAATAATGATTGGGGAGACGAAACGAATGGAGGCAAACCAATTGTGTTCAAAGAACCTGCTGGAGGAAAACCATCCGTTGACCAAACCAATGGAGGAGAGTCGTCATCTGGAGGGGGAGGAGGGTTATTTAATAGTTTCAAGAATTTCGTCATTAAGAAATTATCGTAAAAATATTATTTAAAGACGACTCTCGTATTTTACTATTCGATTTGTCTTCCCGAAACAAAAATACAAATATAGTATGCATTATTTCTTAGTATATAACGACAATACACACGGTTACTTTTTGAATCCACTATTACAAAGCGTTCAACGCTATGGTCCCGAGTTTAAAATCATTGTGTTCAATAAAGACCAAATGGACCCCGAATTTGTGGAAAAACATAAATCCATATTGTCATTGCGTCGAGGTGGCGGGTATTGGTTATGGAAACCGTATATTATTAATACGGTGTTGAAACAAATGAATGAAGGAGACATTGTGTTTTATCTGGATTCCAAATACTATTTCAAAGAACCTTTCCAGGGATTGTATGCCGATTATATGAAAGACCACGACTTTTTGTTGTGGAAAAACAAACCGAATGAACCGTCTTTTCATATGAAGAACTTGTGTAAAATGGATGTGATATTGGCAAACGATATGTATAGCAAAGTGTTTATTGAAAACGTTGTCGAGGCTTGGGCCGGCGCAATGATCATTAAAAAAACGGCAAATACGACAAAATATATACAAGAATGGTTGGATTTGGCGTGTGTATACGAAAACATTACGGATTCACCGAGTGTCATTCGAAATAGTAGTGATTTTTATGAACACCGACATGACCAGGCGTTGTTGAGTGTAGTAGTATACAAATACGGTATTCCATTGCATTTTTTCGAAAAAAAGTATTTACAAAACGCACGATTTCCTTATTAGACGCAACGTTCTCATAGTATTTTGTGAGAACGCCTTTTGCGAAGCTAAAACGAAGCAAGAGCGAAGCGTTAGCTACGCAAAGCGTAGGTGTTCGAGGATTTGCCTGCGATTTAGCTACCGCAAAAGGCGTGTCTGGATGGCGTCTTGGGACGCCAACCGGATTATCCGGAGATGGTTTACCATCGAAGGATAAACATAGTAAATAATATAAGACATAATATAAGACTTGAAAATAATATAAACATATTAAAATGCAAAATCCTATTCAAACAAAATGGCATACGTTCCTGCGTATAAACAAACCGTTACTGGTACTTCCGTATTAGTTGCTATAGCCCCCCCCCCCCCTCAGTATTATAGCATATATAGGCACGGACGACCCTGACGGATGGATTATATGTAATGGAGTAAGCAGAAATAATGGTGGTGATGGTAGATATGACAATTTGATTAGGGCACGAGTTGGGAGTGGAACTGTTGGTTCAAGTTCGTATACTCCACCCAATTTAAATGCTGCGTTTTTGAGAGGTAATGGGAGAAGTCAACCATTAAATAATATAACTTACGATGGACCTCCGGTTAATACATTTAGCAATCACGCAATGCAAGCACATGATCACGCTGTTGCAGACCCTGGACATGGTCATAACCAGAGATGTGCGCGAAACGCAGACAACAGTAATATTACTTCAACTATTTGGGCGAATGCTACGGATCATTTTGATGGATCAACTATAATTGGATCCTTTACAAACATTAGTATTTATGATTCTGCCCATACTGAAACCAGACCGGTTAATGCAACAGAAAATCGTCCTTATAATTATGGCGTGAATTGGATTATTAAACTGTGATTGCGGTATTCCCGGAGAAACGAGGAACGAGTTTTAGCTTCGCAAAAAGTGAATATTGCCAATGGATTATTATCGATAGCCGCATTTCACAAAAAATTGATTCGATATAGAGGATACAAAAACAAATATAAACATATACTCGTATTTTATATCAATCGAATCGCTACTCTTTATACCCACTCAAACAAAAATGTCCACTTCAAATAACCGTATCTTAACCATTTACAATTCTCGTATGAATATTCTTGCATTGTTGTTAAGAAGAGGATTTAATACAGAAGAATATGAAGGATTTAGCATAAACGAAATCGACGCAATGGTGGCAAATACGCAATTGGATATGCTTTTGAGCAATACGGATACAAAACGTAAAGCGTATGTGAAATACTATTTTACGGAAAAACAAGCATCCCGCCAAATTCGTCCGGCAACGTTGAACGATATTGTCGATGAGTTGTATTACCAAGAAAATGTTCTAGAAAAGGAAGATACTCTCGTGATTATTATCGACGACGAACCGAACGATTCCATCAAAGAACGCATTCGGTATTTGTACGACCATGCCGGTGTGTTTGTCGTTTTACATAATATCAAACGTCTTCAGTTCAATTTATTGGAGCATTCTCTCGTCCCCGAAGTATCCGTTTTAACCGACGAAGAAAAAACAAAAGTATACAAGAAATACCATATCAGTAACGAATTACAATTACCCGAAATCGACCGATTCGACCCAATGGCATTGGCACTCTGTTTGCGTCCAAAACAAGTGTGTCAAATAGTGCGAACGAGTCCTACTGCTCTCGAGCATTACTATTATCGTATTTGTGTGTAAAGGTTTGGCATAGTGTATTGCGAATTGCGGTATTCCCGGAGAAACTCCTTCGCCGTTTCTCCGGGAATACTACAATAACCTTCGATGGTTTACCGTCGAAGGATAATGATGTAAACCCTATAAATATAATATAAATATCATTCATAATTATATAGAGCATACAATTATGACACTTATCGATAATTCTCTACAAATACGAAAATATGATAATACAGGCACTAATAATGTAGACCATTCAAGCGACAACATTGTAAAAAATACAGAATACATAAATAGACAAACTCGAGAGTTATATCAAATGTCTGGAACTATGGTTGACTCACATAAGTCACAATATAGTCAAACAATGATTGCAGGTGTTATGATGACGGTTCTTGCTACAAGTTTGACATATTACGTTTTTACTGAGTTATAATGTAGTATTGCCGGACAAGCGAAGCAGTGACGACGAAGGAGATGCGTAGTAAATTAGTGTGTATATATATATAAATATTTTTTGCACTATATGCCTTTACCAAATATAAATACGGTATCATACAGTGGCAATGTCGAATTAATTAAAACATTGTATTTTAAATATTACCAAACCCCTCCCGATGACTATAATATAAGTCAGTCAACTGATGGAAAAAATCCAGTTTTTGACAGAAACCAAATTGAACGTGATTATACAAATTTTATAAATAACTTTAAAGTAAATCCGGACAATAGTGTGACGATGCCGAATCCTTATATATGTCCATATCCATACTCTGCATATTACCCAACTGAAATAGATAATAATGGCACGGCAGTAAAACAATATTTAAATGGAACAAATTATTCTCTAATAACCATGAAACAATTAGCAGATGATTTAAAAAACGCCCTTATAGGTCAGTCCAAATATAGTGATTATTCAACTATATTAAAAAATGCATTTAATGAAGCAAAGAATTATATACCGAATAATTCAAATCTTAACAGTGTAGATTTAACTGATTTATCTATTAGTGATATTAAACCACATATTAAAAATATGTTATTGTTATTTAATAACATTAAAAACCATACAAACTTTAAAAGTAAGAACCCAACTAACGGACCGTATGAAAACCCGGGTGATAGCACAAAAAAGAACGTAACTGTACCAGCAGTGTTTGATGCGGTGGTTGATGCGTTTACACGTGTAATGAACGCATTCGGCAACGACGATACAATACAAAATAAAGATGATTACATAAACATGCAAACTCGAGAGTTATACCAAATGTCCGGAACAAACGTAGATGCATTCAAAACGCAATATAGTCAAACTATGATTTTAGGTGCTATAATGACAGTCATTATGTCATCTCTTTTATATTTTATATTTTCAACAATGTATAGCGAAGGATTGGGTTCTTCTGGAAACGGTAGTAATGCTATGCCATCGACTAATACGTCTAGCACGTAAATATTTTTTCATACAAATAACAAATAATGTAGTATTCCCGGACAAGCGAAGCAGTGACGACGAAGGAGATGCGTAGGTGAATTGTAGTATTCCCGGACAAGCGAAGCAGTGACGACGAAGGAGATGCGTAGGTGAATTGTAGTATTCCCGGACAAGCGAAGCAGTGACGACGAATGAGATGCGTAGGTGAATTGTAGTATTCCCGGACAAGCGAAGCAGTGACGACGAAGGAGATGCGTAGGTGAATCGAGGAATAACCGGAGATGGTTTACCATCGAAGGTTATTAACTTCGCAAAAGGTGAATTAAATAATGCCATCATAATATAATAGAATCAAAATAGTATATTATATTATGCCTTCTCCCAACGAAACCCCCACTATTGTAGGATATAGCATCAACGATTTTTATTACGAAAACCCGAGCGTTTGTCTAAACACGACAACCACGCCTTGTAAAGAAAATAAAGATGCCGGAGAAGCACTTAAAAAAGTTGCGAATAACTCGTCTTCGGGAGTTGCTCGATACAAACATTCTCTCGAATTATACAACCAAGAGTTATTGCGAACCATTAATTATTTAGCAGGCATTGGTATGATTGGGACATATATTTATGTCAACACGCTTATGTGATTTTTTGTATAAAATATATCGATTAATATATAAAAATGAGTGATCCATTTGAACAATCCAGCACTTTACAATACAATTCGTATAATGATATTGCCAAACCAGTATTAAAAGATGGATTACTTATTCATGACCCAAAACCTCGTGTAGAAAATGCCGATGAAAAAAAAGCATCTATGGATGCAGTAAAAGAAGGATACACAGAAGCAGAGTTAACTGCATTATACGATACAATTGCGCCAAATAAGGGCGCGTATTCGACTAGTAATGAAAGTCAAAACGCTATTCAACGTAAATACGATATGGATACCGAAATTACCTATCCACAAAATCACCCCAATTATAAACCAACCACCAAAGAAATCATAATGAGTGATACTACACAACTAATGGACCAGCAATACAATACTCTTTTAATGACCGTTGCTGCAACGGCATCTCTCGGTATAATTGTGTTTATGTTAACTTCCAATACATCATCTTCCGGTACGTCGCTTTAATTTACTACGTTGACTTCTTCGCGTATGGTCTCACTCCGTAAATTCACTATAATCGATTATTTCAAGCAAATATATTTTATTATAATATACGATTGATTATAATAATGACAACAACAGCAAATGATGTAATCGATGCAGAATATACCAGGTTAAACACAAAGAAGAGAACGATTGACGATGCTCTTTCCGCCCAAAAACGTGCTATATGGTTGAACGAGAGTTATCGAAAACGATATTCTAGATATACCCGAATCGTAATGATTATATCGGTTGTTTTCGTTATATATTTAGGCGTGTTGGCATTCCGTAAATATTTCCCATATTATCCCGAATGGATTACCGATCTATATTTGATAATCGTTCTTTTTGTGGGTGCTATTTTGTGTGTGAATATTTTGTTAGAAATCGCTAGTCGTAGTTCGTCTAATTACGACGAGTTGGATTTACCGCCATACGATAATACACCAAACGTAAAAAACGACTAAATTGTAGTAAATTATCGTAATGCATTATATACCAAAGCAATAACCTTCGATGGTAAACCATCTCCGGTTATTCCTCGATTTACTACGTTCATTTCTCACTCCGTAAATACTATAATATCTGTATTATATAGACATTATGACAATAATTCCAGAACAAATCTATGCACAAACTGAAGCAATCAAAAATGAAACACAACAACTCAAACAACTAGAAATGACGGGCAACATAAACAATCGAAAAACGGAATATCAAACCGAAATGACACAATCACTTCAAACAATAAACACCTATTTGTTGTTTTTTTATTATTTCTTGTTTTTATTAATACACGTATTATTAGCTGAACAATATTTTCGAGGCATTAAACGAGACGACATTGTAGATTCCATCTATTTTACCGGGTTTTTCTTGTATCCTCTCGTCATTTATTATCTCGAATCCTATATTTATTATGCATTTTCGTATATGACGGCATTTATATACGGAAGGTCATACGTATATAATTTCAATTCTCTATTAATGAATACCGATTTTTATCAAGAACCGGTTCCAACCACCGTACCGACATTTGCGGTAAATATGTGAGCATACTCGTTATATGTTTTTGCGGTATTACCGAAGCAACGAGGAACGAGTTTTAGCTTCGCAAAAGGTGATTTGAAACAATGAATGATTTACCTGTGAGATTTTCAATAAAAACGAGAGTATCATCGGGAATAAGTGTCTTGGATACATTGGTTGGACTAGTTGTAATAGCAATGTATTTGGGTTCATTATTCGACGGGTTATTCCAATACAATGTGTTATGCGTGGTATGTTTATGTGGCGGGACAGCATATCTATGGCGTAATACCATAGTATATTGTTTATTCGAATAAATAATATTCGTAGTGATTTTCGGGAAATGTTTATGTAAATATTCGAGAGTTTTCATCATGGACATGTACAATACGCATATTGGTTTATAATGGGTTCGGTTATTCTCGTATATTTCACGTAGTTCCGGCAGGCATTCTCGTGGAAGTTTGTCAGAAGAATCTCGACAATTCGTCATTCTCCTACGATGGTGTTCCATCTCAGGAGAATCCCCCAAGTCCTTCGATCGTTCCTCACTCCGGACTTGTTGCAAAAACAAATAAAACAAGAGTTCACTATCGGTCGTTCCGTGTATATTTGGAACAAATTCCGGTAATAATGTACGGATAAGCGCATTTCGTTGTCTGGGTTTTTCTAACCCACTAATATCACCGTATTGTAAAAAAACGTGGTTTTTGTAATAAAATGGATGATTGTTTTCAACACATACGGTTGACCATTTGGGGTTTTCCCGCATATGTCCAATGATAAACGAATATTGCGTGAATGTATCCAATACTCTCGAAAAGTGAGGATCGGCATCATATATTTTTTCGGTTTTGTATACATTCCAACGATGTGTTTGTGGTGAATACCGAGCTACTCCATACCCATCAGTTGCTGTTCCGCTTTCATAATTCTCATTGGGTAGGTCGCGATGTCTGCTATGTTTTAGCATATTAGTTATTTCGTTTTTTTTTACATTTTCGGATTTCCACAATAAAAAAATACGACACATTTATTTTGGTTTTATTTATTATTATTATATTACATTATAATAATAAATTATACTTACTTTTTATTTCGGTATTCCCGAAGCAACGAGGAGCGAGTTTTAGCTTCGCAAAAGGTGAATTACGTATCATCTTGCATCTCGCATTCTGGAATGTCGCCCTCATCGACTTCCTCGATTAATACGCGAGCATCAATGAGCGAAACGCCCAACCATGATTTGGTTTTCTCGCATCGGCGGTATCTCTTGTTCATCTCATCCACTACATCCTTTAGGGCAGGTCCGCTCTTTTTATCCCCGTATGTTTGTTCTGCCCATGTTTCATACCATGTTTTCAAGTCACCTTTAGTAATGCGTCCGGTTTCCGAAACCACAATATTGTCCGCAATGAATTGGGAAATGGCGTCTTGTCCTTGGCGATATGTGTTGCTGGCACTCAATACAATCTCACAATCTGCGACAAGTCCATTGGTATCGAATGCTTTACGAACCAACATACTCGCAAACACTTCTTTCCAATCACGAATGCGTTCTTCAATCGTTCGGTCAATCAAGAATTGGAATGGTTTCATTGGATCGTTTTCGACGGGTTTGTCTGTGAAGAGCGATTGAAATGGCACAACACGAATACGACGCCATGTGCCGTGATCATTGCTCTTAATATCCATCAAATAGTTCGAGCACAATATCAGTTTGAATTGAGGGTAAAATGTGACGGCATTTTGCATGTATAATCCACGCGCTTGGATAGGGTCAATTCCGCTGACCAATTGTTTCATCACACCTTCATTCACACGCTCACCCTTGGTGGGTTCTTGCATAACGGCATAACGGATTCCTTGTAATCCAATCACTTCCGGCGATGTTCCACCGATTTTGGTTCGGCGATCGGTTAATAATGAGAGTGGCACAGTGCCCTTGTATTCACCCAAAACATACTCCATCAGTTTCACCAGCACCGATTTACCGTTTTGACCCTCTCCAATATAAATATTCCATGTCTGGTTAGGCGAAATGCCCAAGAGTGTCGATGCAAGATGTTCCCACATATAACGTGGTAAATCGGTAGCGGGGAATAGTTTATGCATGAAATCATCAATTTCGGCAATGATCGGTTTGTGCTTGTCATTTTCGAATACATCTGGGATATAGTCAATGTTGGTGCATTTGGTCATGTGATCCTCCGGTTGTCCTCGGCGAAATACCTTTAGTTTGAAATCGACCACGCCATTCTTGAAGCAAATCAAATATGGATTGGCATCGAGTTCTTGTTCGAATTTGTCGTTGTAAAAGAGTTCCTTTGCTTCCGTCATAATGTTCTTTTTGTCGTTGGAACTTCCCAGACGCATATAGATGCCCATGATTTTGTCAATATGTGCCGTGATTTGTTTAATGCGGTGGGCGTCGTTACTCTCACTGAGTCGGGAACGAACTTCCATATAATGCGATGCTTTTTTGGAATAAATCAGACGCATTTCGTTGGAAATATGTCGGCGTAAATAGACACCGGAATCGATTTTCGACCAACGCGGTTCTTCGAATTTGAACCATACATTATGCGTAATGCTGGAACACACATACTCCGATTTATACAATTGGAATAATATCGACGCAATATCATAATCGGCACAACCACGGCGGTCAGGTTTACCATCTTCCAACAATTCATAATTGCCTAAACTACGGTCGATGGCGTAATCAATGCTGGTTTCTCGAATACGATTATATTCTTGTCGGGCATCTTCTTTTGCCCAATGCATAATCGACCGTTTGGTTAATCCACGTGTTATTTCGTTCGGTTTTCTCATATCGAATTTTAACCAGTTGTCGTACATTTGCGGGATTTCCATATAGTCGAAACGGGCCGCTTTGGCACTGAATACGACCCATAGAATAAACAATCGGTCGTCCTGATTACGCAACGCCCAAGCAACTCGAATCCATTTCGTATACGACCCTGCTTCATAATACTGGGCAGGCAAGGCAAGAGTGTAATGCCATGTTTCTTTCAGTTCGTATTCGGCATCGGTAAGTGAGTCTAAAAACGCTGTTGCGGCAGCATTCAAATCTTCTGCGTTTCGAACCGATAACACGGTAGACCCGTGTGTGATTGTTTGATTTGTTTGACGAGCAACTCGACGATTTGCAGGGGCATCCGGCAGTCCACTCAATTCGTTCAAGAAACTCGATGTGTAAAAGAATTCCGGATGGTCTGCATATCTTGCGGATAAACGAGGGAAATTGTCTTTGATTTGCGTAGGTGCTTGGGCAATATTTACAACCCGAATACGAAACTCGGAATCACTCGTGTCATAACCAGTAATTTGGTAAATAAACGTCAATCGATATTTTTCGTGGTTTGGTTTTCCCGACCCGTAGAGTTGCCAATTGGTATGTCCGGTGCTAATTCCATCGTCCAAGACTTCATCGATAGTGTTTGTGATGGGAAACGATCCGTCTTCCCATAGACTGCTCAATCGGGTAACCATCCGTTTTCGAAGTGCGATTTGCGCTTTTCGTTCGCATTTAATCCCGATAATAAAATGCAACCCGTCTTTGGTGATGTTTTTTGCCTCGACTCGATTCACATTGGGTTTCTCCATCACATAGACGGAAAACTGCGATGTATCTTCAAACTGGTACATTTTTTTGAGTTCGTCCAAGTATTCATTGACAATATCGTCGACATTCTCTTTTGTGTATTGACGGGTAGTAACCGAAAACTCGTGTCGAAAATCCAAATCCACTAAAATAGGACCATTGGTTTGTAACTGTGCTTCCGTTAAGTATTCGGGTTTGTTTTTTTGTATGATATCGTCCCAATACAATTGCATGAATCGAGGATATTCGTTGTCGGGTATATGAAAGTTTCCCGCGAATATGCTCGGGTCTCCGCCGATACGGGTATTTGTACTAACCTTGTCTTCGCCCTTTTGTATGCGATGGGATTGCATAAAGGTTGCAAAGTTCATATTTGAGTTGGAAGTATTCATAATAGCGTTGGTAATATTTGGGATTTCGGGGTCTGATATGATAGCATCTGCTAAACGCTTCTTTGAATTCATAAAATTATAATATACGGGTTGATATAGTTATGGTATTGTTTTTATTAGGTTATTCGTAATCAATTTTTTGACAAATACTGAATCTTCAACTACTTATCTATAAAATTGAATGCTTTTTTATATTGATAGGACAATATACAACACTCCTATAATATATGTCAATAAACTGCGTAACTCCTTCGAATTCACCTACAAAATGAACGACATTCGTATTTTCACTAAACATATTGACAAAATTGCTGCCGATGCAGTCGATGTCGGTCAACAGACACAAACGCCTAGCATAACCGTTTCCGGTCTGATCCAACAAAAAAAACGTGCCGATAAACTGGTCGACGAATTGTATTCATTTGATAGTCGATTTAGAGAAATAATCGACCGAAAACGCACCATTCGAACACTCAAACCTGAAGAGGAAACTGCTCTTGACGAATTCTCCCAAAAAAGGTCTAAAATAATGACCGATCTAAAAACCGAAATAAAAAATATCGAGACACATCCTCTTATCAAATTCACCTTTTGCGAAGCTAAAACTCCTAACGTCGTTTCTCCGGGAATACTACAAAACCCTGCTGAAGTTGCGACAGCGTCGGACAACGTAGCAGACGGTTTAAGCGAAACTTTTGCTACGCCTCGCTCAGGCATTTTCACAAAGTCGGCGTCACCGAAAAACACAACTCGTTCGAAACCCGCGAAATCGTATTCGACCACTACCAATGGAGAAAAGAAAGAGAAAAAACCAAAATCATCGGGAAAAAAAGAAACAAAGGCAGATAACAAAGTCGAAAAACAAACAAAACTCTTGGTAAAAGAACTTGAAAAAGAGAAAGAAAAACAAGCAAAACTCTTAGAAAAAGAACGAGAAAAACAAGCAAAACTCTTAGAAAAAGAACGCGAAAAACAAGCAAAACTCTTAGAAAAAGAACGCGAAAAACAAGCAAAACTCTTGGTTAAGGAACGCGAAAAACACTCCCGAAAAAAATAACCCGATATAACTGAAAAAATAAAAAAAAAACAAGGAGCAATTCACCTTTTGCGAAGCTAAAACTCGTTCCTCGTCACTGCTTCGCTTGTCCGGGAACCGCATAATATACATGTTTTATTATCCTTCGATGGTCACTTCGTATCTACCATCTCCGGATCATCCAGATGGCGTCTCGAGACGCCATCCAGACACGACCGCAGAGGGGTCGAATCCTCGAACACCTACGCTTCGCTTTTGTAGTATTCCCGGAGCATCGACGAAGGAGATGCGTAGGTGAATTGTAGTATTCCCGGACAAGCGAAGCAGTGACGACGAAGGAGATGCGTAGGTGAATTGTAGTATTCCCGGACAAGCGAAGCAGTGACGACGAAGGAGATGCGTAGGTGAATTGCGTAGCTTAAGGCGTTCTCACATAAGTCATATAAAGTTTTTATAATTTTTGTAAGTCATAGTTTTTTTATTTACTGTCGTCCGTTTTCCACGTAGTGTCGCACACTACACACAAATACAAATATTTCATGTTTTCGTCATCGTAACGCATATAGATGATTTCTGGATTTTCGACACGCTCAACATTCGTAGTGCACGATTCATCCGGACAACGAATAGTGTATATGCGTGGTAATGTGGGGTCGAGTTTGGTATATCGATTGATGATGTGATTAAACTTTTGTGCGTTTTTACGAAGATGTGTTTTTAGAACACACACACCTTCTTTTTGAATAGCGTCGTCTTCGAACCCGCAATTGCGACAATAATATCGAATGGTGTTAGAATCGTTTCCCTTGATTTTAATGTACAACATATTATTACATTCGGCACAAAACTTCATTTTATTATTGGGATTGAAATATGGGTAAATGGGTATAGTATATATAGAGATAGGTTTTTTTATATTTATATGTATGTTATTATATATTCGACAACGCCCAAACCAGA
>Ga0209188_1001249_pt1 | contig 21115 bp, 21 predicted proteins | sample C_130625_EF_Meta_FD_187307 | JGI IMG/M metagenome (GOLD analysis project Ga0209188, IMG submission 187307) | Freshwater microbial communities from Lake Croche, Canada to study carbon cycling - C_130625_EF_MetaG (SPAdes) (version 2) | ecosystem: Environmental > Aquatic > Freshwater > Lake... | reverse complement strand
TTTCTTTATGGGGTCTAGCTTATCACATGAGTTCTATTTTTTATTGTTTGTGCAGTGCCAAGAAAAAAGCACTTTGAATGGCCGAATCACTCTTACCAGCTACTTTGGCATCGCCAATAATCTCTATTTTAGGCGCCACCTTCTTCTCGATGATCCACCTAGGTAATAGCGGGACTCGTGCTTTGTAATAAAACCAATTTTTGAGCGCTTCGGATGCAAAGATGCGATGCATCATGGGTAAATCAGCAATCCATCGATGTAGCATAATTTTTACCAACCACAATATACCAAAGCGATAGTTGGCCCCAGTAGCAATCACAATGCGGCCAAAACCAGTGAGTCTAGGATCGTTTTCTTGCAAATGAACGCCCATTTGGAAGTGAACGCCTTGCATCTTGCAGGTTTGCTGGAGTTGATTACAAAAATGTTCAAAGGATGCAGGGTTACTTTTTACTTCCTGAAATCTCGGTGCTTTGGCCGCTAATAACCAGGCACCTCCTACTTGAGGGTTCTTATCAAAAATAGTCACTTCATTTTTAGTCGATACGATAGCTGCGTAGGACAAACCCGCTGGACCAGCCCCAATAACTGCAATGCGCTCTCCTTGCATCCTTGGTGTCATATTTGGATACTGTAGTTCATGAGCGGCTGTGGGATTGACTAAACATCCGAGTTGTTTGCCACCGCGCATTTCATTAACACAGGTATTGCAGGCGATACATGGACGAATAGGTAGAGCGGCAGCGGCTTTATTGACCCACTCTGGATCTGCTAATAAGGGCCTTCCTAGGGCAATAAAATCAGCTTGACCTTGCTCTAATAGTTGATTTGCAATCGCCGGATTACCAAGTCGACCAACGGTAATGACGGGTATGTCCACCACTTGTTTAATTCTCCACGCAAAATCTGCAAAGGTGGCCTCGGGATAATGCATTGGCGGTATCATCCGTTCGGCTGATGGCAATGATTTATAGTGCCCCGCAGTAATATGAATTGCATCAATGCCACTCTTGGCTAACTTTTTAGCCATTTCTAAACCATCTTCAAACTGCAATCCTTGCGGAAATAAATCATCTACATTTAATCGATAGATCAATGGAAAATCCGGGGCAAGCGCTTTAATACCTTGAATAATTTCGAGGGAAATACGTAAGCGATTATCTATGGACCCACCATATTCGTCTTGTCGGATATTCTCTGCTGGGCATAAAAATTGTGATAACAAATACCCATGGGCACCATGTATTTCTACGCAGTCAAATCCTGCTTTTTGAGCCCTAAGTGCTGCTTGAACAAATGCCTGAACAGTTTGTGCAATGCGCTCTTTTGATATCTCATCTGGCATGATGGTTTGCATCGTCACTTCATAGACATCGTGCGGTAAGGCTGATGGTGCCAAAGGGGTCAATCCTGAGATGTCTTTTCGGGTGTGGCCACCAGCATGTCCTAGCTGAATCGAGGCTTTTGCCCCACTCGCATGAATTGCATCAACTAGACGGGTTAATCCTGGTAGGTATTGATCTGCATAAATCCCAAGTTCGTGGGCACGATGACGACCTTCTATTTCGGGAGATGCCATCTCTACCGTTACTAAGCCAACACCACCTTGGGCGCGCGCACAAAAGTACGCAATCGAAGCATCGGTGACATACCCATCTTCCGTGGCAAGCCGAGTTGTCATCGGTGCCATAATGACACGGTTTTTAATCGTTAAACTACCGATGTTAGCTGGGGTATGTAAAAGCATCATAGTGCTACTTGAAGTAATAAATTGGCTTTAGGAACAGGCTTCCTAGCCAACACAGCATGCTCAATAAGGTATTGATAGGCATGCAAGTTATTTCTTTATCTGCCGCGACCTGCTGCTTTTTTCATCACCTTACCGGCGCCAACGGGTGGCGGTGTTCTTTTGGTTGACTTTGCATCACTCTTGCCCTCTTTTGACTCAGGGTGAGCTGCTGCTTGCTTTTTAGCTAATGCTTCTTTAATACTGGAAGAAAATGATTTTTTAATTTCTGTCATAACGAACTCCTATTGAATTCTCATCAGATCGATGCGATATATATATGATATTCCATATCTGAAGGGGCGTATGCTTTTTTAGTGCTGTATTTAATGCAAAAGGACGAAGCCTAGATTATGTTTAGACTTCATCCTTTACCTTACTGCAAGTGAATTTCCCCGATCATTACAGTGTTTCACACCACTTTCTTTGATGGGGAATCAGAGCTAATTTATTTTGCAGGTGCAGCTGTAACTTGTACCGCAATATTTTGCGTGATTACTGCTTCAATTTGATTGCCTACTTTGATGCCCTTTAACACTTCTGGACCAACAGCAACTTGCACTGTTTTATAGGGGCCTTTGAGGGTCACAATATTTTTCTTTGCATCAATTGCAGTTACATCAGCAACTAGCTTTACTTGATGTTCAATGATGCCTGCTGGCTTATCACCTGCTTGTGCTCGTGAATACGTAAGTGTCTCTTCTCTTTCTTTAATGCCATTGTTTAAAACTTTCACATCAGAAACGAGGACCTTAGTAATCGTTAAAGTAACTAAATCACCTACTTTGATTTTGTCAAAGTTTTTTACTTCTTCGCCCAAAATTGCTTCCAACTCTCTACCTTCAGGTCCAACAATAACAACCTTACGGGTTTTAGCATCAACTGATTTAAATTTACCTTGGAACTGAACACCTTCTAATGCTTTTAATGAACCTGCTCCTGCGTCAACAGCAATGATTGCTTGTGGTTTGTTTTGTGCATTGACCGCAAAAATACTTGAGAGTGCTAGCAACATTGTTGCGATTACTATTTTTTTCATTTTTAATTCCTTATAAGATTGAAATGTTAGTATAAAAAAAGGGAATGATTGGGTCATGAAAATTGATTATGTATTACATAAAGGTTAATGATGACTCATCATTTCCATCAAAAAAGATGGCAATCACTTGTTCAGACTACATGAACTTCACTTTATATTGTAAGTTCTCATGCATAATATATTGATATCAATTAAAAAGACTGGGAGATAAATATGTCTGTAACTTTATATGGCTTTTGGCGTTCTTTGGCTGCTTTTCGGGTAAGAGCTGCCCTTTCTTATAAAGAGATACCTTTTACAGAAAAAATTATCGACTTGGTCCAAGGTGATCAATTTTCTGCAAATTATCATGAACTCAATCCGCAACATGTGATTCCTTTACTCGATCATGATGGCCGTCGTCTTACTCAATCTCTCGCTATCCTTGAGTATATTGAACAAACCTGGCCACAAAACCCTATTCTCCCAAAGGACGCTTATGAGCGAGCGTACCTGCGCTCTATTGCGTTATTTACCATTGCCGATACCCATCCTTTAGTGGTGCCACGGGTACGTAATTTTTTACATAAAACCTATGGGCAAGATGAGGCAGGACAAGCTGCTTGGGCCAGACACTGGCTCAATGAAGGTAGTATTGCGATTGAGGCTCGCCTCAATAATGAAGGTCTTTGTGGAAAATTTACGCTTGGAGATACGGTTTCCTTAGCTGACTTTGCGCTTTGCTCTCATGTCATCGGGGCTCGTTTATTTGAAGCTGATCTGAGCCTGTCACCCAAATTAATCGAAATCGCTAACAACTGTCTGGCGATGGATTCGATTATGTCAGCGCATCCACTGAAGCAGCCTGGGGCTCCTGTAAAAAAATAAACGTGGGACTTGATGAGCGATGTTAAAAGAATTCAAAAGCGGATATATACGTCTTGTCGAGTATGACCTAGCCGAAAAACAATTGGATATCTGTTTTGAGAATTCAACAACCCTTGCTTATAAAGGTGTGCCTTCTTGGATCTTTGAAAAAATCTGCAATGATCCAAGCCCTAAATCCTTTTGGGAGGATCATATTCGTGATGAATACTCCAATACACCCCCCAAGAAAAGAGCGTCTGACACAAGCTCTTTGGACTCATTAAAAAACTTGTTTGGCGATCCTTCATAAGATTTGCTTGGGTGATACATGGTGACTAGCTATCAACCATCGACTATCTCTACAAACTAAAATATGCGTGAATCTAAGTTCAAGGGCTTTTTGTTCAGCCCGCGTAAAAGCAACACTCCCAGCAATACTAATGACATCCGAGGCGGGTCTGTTTACATATTCTGGAATGAATTGGGCTTTAGTATATAAACCTTGAGGCAGGTTTTCAAAATAAGACTGGATAGCATCCCTCCCAATATATGGAGGAATCGTACTACCAAACAATACTGCCTCTTGGGTATATAGCCCCGCTAACGCGACAGGATTGATTGGTGCAAAAAAATCCTGCCACTTTTGATAAACTTGTTCAACAATCTTCTGATCAGTTTCATCTTTCATCTTATTCGCTCCTTTTATTCCATCAATATAACTGATGGAGTCAATATCGCTCGCAAAAGATGATTGATATTTACCTGGAGCAAGAGTTGTTGCTTGTGGGATTAGAAACCACTTTAATTTGAGGAGGTACTTTCTTTCCAGAAAAACTCATGGACTTTATTTCATCTTCATGCAAATAAAAATCCTTCCAGTGTTTACCGTTTTTTGCGTTTTGAATGCTCATGCATCGGTCCTCGTGAAGCTCGTCTTTTACTTCAATAAATGTTCTACCAAATATGTCACACTTACGAATCAGCACATCTGCAGAACCTGACTTACTTCTCTGCCAATTTGACTTGCCTTCACATTCGGATTGTTCACTAGCTGATATAGAAAATACACTCATACTCATCACGCATACCAAAAGCATTTTTTTCATAAATATCTCTTCAAGTTATAGTTGACTTATGCTATCAATATGAAAAAAATAGGGCGTGTTAGTAGGATGAAGTTTTCATGAAATCCATGACAATTCAGATTGTGGAATGAGATTGATCGCAATTTCATACAAATAACCTTACGGTTTCATTATTTTGCGATACTACTAATCACAAATACCTCAAGGATTTCATCATGGCTCACCTGTTAAACGGATTTACACCTGGATGTTTTTCTTATATTCACCCAAGTGATGGTGAAATCTCGATCGCTTATCAAATAGCTGGTAATGGCCCTCCTTTATTACTTTTACATGGTTTTCCACAAAGTAAAGTCATTTGGCATCAAGTTGCACCTATTCTTAGTCAACATTTCACTGTGATTGCAAGTGATCTGCGTGGTTATGGAGAGTCTTCTAAGCCGGTGGGCTCAATTGATCACGCTAATTACTCTAAGCGCTCTATGGCTCTTGATCAAGTCGAACTCATGCATCATTTGGGATTTGACTCTTTTAAACTTCTTGGTCATGATCGTGGGGGTAGGGTTAGTCATCGTTTAGCCATGGATCATCCAAAACTGGTAGAACAATTAATGGTGCTTGATATCTCCCCAACTCTTGCGATGTATGAGCAAACGAGTATGCGGTTTGCTAGTGGCTATTGGCACTGGTTTTTCTTGATTCAAAAGTCTCCTATCCCAGAAACCATGATTAGCGCTAATGTTGAGTTTTTTCTAAAGCAGTTTATGGGTGGCAGATACGCTGGCCTGGATATTTTTAAAGACTTTTGTTGGAATGAATACCTTACAGCTATGCAAGATCCGGCTTGTCTTCATGCGATGTGTGAAGACTATCGCGCTGCATCTACCATCGATTTAGATCATGATCGCATTGATATCGCTAATGGCTCCAAACTCCAAATGCCACTCAGAGTACTTTGGGGTCAGCATGGCTTAGTCAATACCTGTTTTGAGCCTCTTAGCGATTGGGGTAAAGTCGCAACTCAGGTTTCTGGTAAAACCGTCAATAGCGGTCACTATATTCCGGAGGAAGCGCCTGCTGAATTAATCGAAGATGCTCTAGAGTTTTTTAATTAATCTATGTGTATTAGTTTTGCTTCTACGCAGAATCACGTTTGGGTGAAAAAACACTTTTCTGTCGATTTACCCTCCGGCTATCCTACTGAAGCATTTCCGGGATATCAGGCACCGATGATTGTAAAAAGTCATCAATCCGAGCGTGTTGCTTGTGGGGTTGCCCAGTTTGGTCTTATTCCGCATTGGTCTCATGATCGAAAAATTCAAAAATATACCTATAACGCCAGAGCTGAATCCATCGCGGAGAAACCCTCTTATCGTGGGCCATGGAAATCGCGTCATTTTGGTATCGCTTTAGTCGATGCTTTTTATGAGCCATCGTACCTTACTGGAAAATCGGTGAGAACACCGATTCGCGCATCTTCTGGCGAGCCTCTAGGAATTGCTTCGATTTGGGATACGTGGACTGATACTTCTGCAGGACAAGTTGTCACTAGTTTTTCACTCATCACCATCAATGCTGATAATCATCCTTTCATGAAAACCTTCCATCGTCCAGATGATGAAAAAAGAACCGTCGTGTGTCTTCGACCAGAATTATTTGATGCCTGGTTGAGCACAACGCCTGAAGATGCTCATCAGTTTTTACAACTTTCATCAATCACAGAACTTGAGTAAATCATGGCTATACGAAATATTTTAAAAATGGGTGAGCCTCTGTTGTTCCAAGAGTCTTCTCTTGTATCACCTTCTTTAATTGCAACAGATGAGATTCAATCCATCATTCAAGATCTACTCGATACGATGACTGCCGCAAATGGTGCTGGTCTTGCCGCACCTCAGATAGGTGTACCTCTGCAAATTGTGGTGTTTGGTTTTGAGAAGAACAATCGCTATCCCAATGAAGCGCCTGTTCCACAAACTATTTTAATTAACCCTATTATTACCCCTCTTTCAGATGAGAAGGTCAGTGGCTGGGAGGGTTGTTTGTCGGTTCCTGGTCTTCGTGGTGTTGTCCCTCGGTTTCTACATATCCGTTACCAAGGCTTTGATCAACATGGTAATTCGATCGATCGGCAGGTTAGCGGTTTTCATGCACGGGTCGTCCAGCATGAATGCGATCATCTGATCGGCAAGCTCTACCCAATGCGAGTGGAAGATTTTACGCAATTTGGCTTTACTGAGGTACTTTTCCCGAATTTATAAGGTTTTATTATTTAAGTATATAAATGATTTATAGTAGAAAAAATTAAAGGAGATAAGCATGCAATTAACCGTCAATAATCAGGTTCACAACATTGATGTTGAACCTAATATGCCACTTCTGTGGGCGATCCGTGAAATCATCGGTTTAACTGGTACAAAATATGGTTGTGGTATCGCTCAGTGCGGTGCTTGTACTGTGTATATGAATGGTGAACCTGTGCGTTCTTGTTCAATTCCTGTTTCTGCAGTGGGTAGCATGAAGATTACAACGGTAGAAGCTTTGTCTGCTGATAATTCACACCCGATTCAAAAAGCGTGGATCGCTCTAGATGTTCCGCAGTGTGGCTACTGCCAATCTGGTCAAGTAATGGCCGCAGCTGCCCTTCTCAAGCGGATTCCTAAACCGACTGATGCGGATATCGATAATGCAATGTCCAATATCTGTCGTTGTGGTACTTATCAAAAGATTCGTGATGGTATCCATGTAGCTTCCGGGAAAAAGAAATTAGCTGATGTTCTCGCTCAATATGAAGCATCACCAAAAACACGTGGTTAAGGAGATCATTATGACAATTAAAGAGACGAATACTTCTGTGGCGAGTGTTTCACGTCGCCGCTTTATGATTGATACATCACTAGCTGGTGGTGGTTTAATGATCGGCCTGGCATCAATGCCAAACTTGGCATTTGCCCAAAAAGCGCCTAGTTACAACCCGAACACGATCATGAAGGCGGGTGATCCTGAGGTCAACGCCTGGGTCAACATTAAACCTGATGATACTGTAGTCGTTCGTATCGCTCGCTCAGAAATGGGCCAAGGTACAAGAACTGGACTGGCGCAGCTGGTTGCTGAAGAACTTGAGTGCGACTGGAAAAAAGTGATTACTGAATCTCCTACTCCTGGACAGAGCTTAGCTCGTAAGCGCGCATGGGGTGAGATGAGTACTGGTGGTAGTCGTGGAATACGAATTTCTGAAGATTATGTTCGCCGTGGCGCAGCTGCCGCAAGAGTAATGCTCCTGCAAGCTGCAGCGAATGAGTTAAATGTTCCTGTTGCCGAACTTAAGGTTGATAAGGGTGTCATCACACACACGCCGTCTGGCAGAAAAACCACTTACGGCAAAGTATCTGAAGCTGCTTCTAAATTAACGCCTCCCGATCCTAAATCTATAACACTTAAAGACCCGAAAACATGGAAGGTGGCTGGTCAACCTCTAGCTCGCTTAGATACTGCAGATAAAGTCAATGGTAAAAAGGTCTTTGGTGCGGATCTCCAATTACCTGGCATGTTATGCGCTGCTGTTAAAGCTTGCCCTGTTTTTGGTGGCAAGTTAGTCAGCTTTGACGAGGCAAAAGTTAAAAATTTACGTGGTGTAAAAGGGGTAGTTAAAGTTAACGACTTTACTGTAGCTGTTGTAGCTGATACCTGGTGGCGCGCTAAAACAGCTCTCGATGTTCTTCCAATTGTTTGGGATGAAGGCAAAGGGAGCAACACTTCTTCCCCAGATATAGAAAAAATGTTGCGTGCAGGTCTCGAAGAAACTGGTGATTTTTGGCAACGTAAAGAAGGTGATGCTGTAACTGAAATTAAAAATTCAGCTAGGCAAGTTGAGGCTATCTATTACACTCCTTATCGTTCACATGTCAATATGGAGCCAATGAATGCAACGGTAAGAATTGGTAATGATCGTGCTGAAGCTTGGGTGCCTACCCAAAATGGTGAGGCATCACACGCCGCTTTAGCCGAAGCAGCAGGTTTGCCACTTGATAAGTGTGAAGTCTTTAAATTGGATCCAGGGACTGGTTTGGGTCGTAGGGGCGGTACACAAGAATATGTAGGGCAAGCAGTTGCAATTGCTAAACAATTTCCTGGAGTTCCCATCAAGATGTTATGGAGTCGTGAGGAAGATATGACCCACGATTATTATCATCCGATTGCCATGGCAAAAATGAGCGCTGGTCTTGATAGTAATGGCAACATCACTGGAATGCATATTAAAGTTGCGGGGCAATCTATCAACGCCACGGTAAGTCCGATGGCGATTAAAGATAATAAAGATGTCCGCCAACTCCAAGGATTTTATGCTGAGCCTGGAGATGCTCAATTTGGCTATAAGTTCCCCTCATTGCTCACTGAATATGTCATGAAAAACACCCATGTACCTGTAGGTCCATGGCGCGGTGTAAATACCAATCAAAATGGCTTATTTATGGAATGCTTCATGAACGAGTGTGCGGTAGCTGCGAAAAAGGATCCTTTAGCATACCGTCAAGCTGTAATGAAAGACTTTCCAAAACATTTAGCTGTTCTCAATGCTGCCGCTAAAAAAGCAAACTGGGGCTCACCGCTTCCCGCTGGCGTGCATCGTGGGATTGCCCAGTTCATGGGTTATGCCAGTTATTCTGCATGTGTGGCTGAAGTTTCTGTTACAGGCAATATTGTCACAATTAAGCGTTTGGTCTTTGCGCTTAATTCTGGTCATGTGGTTAATCCTTGGTTAGTCCGAGAGCAAATTGAAGGCTCTGTGGTCATGGCAATGGGTGCGATTTTCAATCCAGAAATTACCGTCGAAAATGGTCGTATTAAACAAACCAACTTTGACTCTTACCCTCTCATCAAGTTGGCTTCTACACCTATAACAGAGTGCGTTCTAGTTCCAACGAATGACTTCTGGGGCGGGGTTGGCGAGCCAACGATTTGCGTCGTGGGTCCTGCCATCGTTAATGCGATATCTACTGCACTAGGTAGACCAATGCGTAATTTTCCGCTTTCTAAGGAAAATTTAACGTTGGCTTAAGCTAATATTGTTTGTCTGATCAAATAAAAGGGCTACATCAATTTGTAGCCCTTTTATCTTCTTAAGGAAGGTCCTTCCCACAACATACCTTCAGAACGCTTTTTCAAAAACAACTCTAAAGCACGTAACTCTGAACTAGCACTTGCGGGAACTGTAGCTTGAACCCCTGAATAACACGCACGTAAGCGACGATCGACACTACCTATTGCTTGCCATGATTGACGATAGATAGGAAAACCGGTGACATATGCAGGGCTAATGATTTCTGATCGTAAATTTTTTCCAATTCTCTGGTCATGGCATTGCGTACAAGAAAGATTTAACCGTCCTTGTCTTTGGGTATAAATTTGTGCTCCAAGATTCATTTGGTTTTGCCATTGCGCTTTGACTTTTGGATCTGTTGGCTCTTGAACATGGATCTTAAGCCCCCTTGCTGCATCCGATAAAAATATAGATAAGGATAATATACTCGCATCATCATTTACCAATTGTTTGCCAGTTTTTTTGGAGTAACAAGTGGCGATTTGATCTTCAATATTAATTAATTGTCCAAGCGATGATTTACCTTCCCCCCACTTGGGAAATTGCACTACTGCCTTAGTAATAGTGCCTACTGATTGATGACACTCCTGACAATTGGCTTTGAATAATTCTTGCCCTTGATCCACCCATAAAGAGACTGGATTCATGCTTGGGTCATTTTGTTGTTTGAGCATTTCTGGACTAAGAAATGCATTGCCCGATTGGCGTGTTTGATCTGCAAATGCAAGGTCACAGAAAAAACCTAAAAGGATGAGCAACAAAGCAAATAAGAACTTCATGCTACCGCAATCAGTTTCTCAGCACGTCCTTGTAAGCCTTGATCGTCTCGCCATTCTATTGATATCACACCTCCTTGTGGTGGGACTTTGACAAATATACTAAGTAGTGGGTTAGCCGCAATACCCGTACCAAGGGTTGCTTGCATAATTGGATCTTGATTGAGTTTAATGACAACACTCTCAATAATATTTTTAGGTATTCTCTCATTACCATCTAAACCCAAGCGATAACCTGTCTCCATAGGGTGTCCAATTAAAACGCGAACCTCGACTTCTTGCCCTACTACGGGAGTTCCAATAATACTCAGGCGAATGGGGTGGAGATTTAAAGTTGCCATATAGAAATTTTATGTCGCATCAAAACAAGCATTTAAAGTAACTACGCAATGTAATGATTGTCCGATCTTAGAGCCGTCATCTAGTTGCACAATCACCCAAACATCCTGACTCAGCGCCAAACGAATACGGGTCGACAAACGATAACTTGATTGCATCTGGGGTAATGTGATTTTCATTACCATCGGATTAGGATTTTCTGGAGCAATGATTTCGAAAGACTGAATACGGCGCTGCGCAGGCGCTTGAATCAGCAAGTTCATCGGAATCGAATTGCCCGTATCAGCCAAAGGGGGTAAATCTATGGTAACGCCCTCTTTTTTGATCGGCAAACTCTGAAGATTTTTTTGGGTATAGTCGTTATTAATTGAACTTGCCCAACTTCCCTTGAAGTAGGGGGTCGCAAGTAATACTGCAAAGCCTTTTAATAATGATCGCTTGAGAACTTTTGATTGCATCATTTATTACTCTTCAATGTTGATAATGCGTCCACTACCATCTGAATCTGCTCATCACTGAGGAGCGTTTTATTTTGATTTGGCAGCACAATACCCTCAAGACTACCATAAGGTGGCATCATTGTCTGAGGATGAATTTTTCGCGCATCTGTAACCCACGCAGTGAGTTGCTGCCGTGTATATTTACTTCCTACACCACTGAGTTCAGGGCCAAAGTTACCTTGTTTTTCAATTTGTCTCGAAGTCTGTGAGCCACCCACATGCATTGTATGACAGGTAACGCAGTTACCTAAATTACGGTTATAGATGATATCAAAACCAGCTTGTATAGCACTTTCAGACGGGGATTGAGCAAACGCAAAAACGCCTATACTGGCAAAGTTTACTATTCCATATTTTAAATATCGAATCAAGGGAGTCTATCTACCTTTGCATTGAAGATAGACCTATTTTGCCACTAATTTGGAAAAAACTCTCTTAAGACTTCCAAGGAGCTTTTAAGTCAGACAGGCTAGATAAAATCTTGGGCATCATCGATAAATAACCACTCTGACGTCCAATGACCCACGCTTGGGCAATATCGACAGAACCTAAATTACGTTGCCCAAGTAAAATCTCAGCAGTAGCCAGGTCATTCATTTTCCCCAAAAGCTCTTGTGCCCGCGCAAGCGACTTCATATATCGCGAGATTCGTTTTCTTGGATAAATTTCCATAAAGAAATCAAAAGAATATCTGAGTTTTTTTAAATCTAGTCGTAATTGATGACTTTGTTCTAAGTTTCGGTTAGGCACTAAAACTTCTCGCATAAAACGACGATGTTTACGCTTTAACAAACGCGTTGCAAATTGTTGTGTGTCTTCTTCAGCAATCGGTTCGGGAGTGTTTTGACTCTCAAGAATCATCTTTTGACGATTCTTTATCTCGGGATGCGTAGATAAACTCATCACCGCTTCAGCAAAAGAAATTAACTTCACCGAATAGTTACGGCTACCAAAACTAGCAACTGCCTGAGTATGTGCTTTAGCTCGTTGCTCTATAGCAAATTGTTCTAATTTTTCAATATCTGGATGTTGTGGAAAAGCCTCCTTCAAAAGAGGAAGCAATTCATAACAAAAAACGTCCCAGTTTCTTGCATCGCCTAATTCATTTGCTAAGTCCCGCCACACACCATTCCATTGATTCACAAAACTCATGGGCAACAGCGGTGAAAATAATTTAATGGCTGAACGAATCCGGCGCATAGCTACCCGAGCTTGATGAATGTACTCATCGTCATCATCCCGCAAAATACCAACGTCATTGACCTGTAAATGATTTAAGCACTCAAGACATACTCTCTCAAAGGTTGCTAGGGGTGGCGCTTTTGCATCAATTGTAAGAGCTGGGGGCTTTAAGGGACTTGGAAGAATATTTTGAAATAACTTGTATCCTCTGGCAGCCTTTGAATCCGCAGTTGGATGTAACCGCACGCGTCGACTAAGAACTCTTGCCAAACCGAATAAAGTAACTGGGTTCCCTTCTTTTAACTCTAACTCAACCTCACTAATAGCCTGATCATATAACTGTCCATCACGTCGGGTGACTATCAATCCTTGATCAATTGCAATTTCAATTTTCGCCCCGCGAAATAATACTTCCCATGAGCGCCTAGTAAAGTCTGTTGTAAAAACAGGCATCAGCTGTGGTGCCATTAATGTCATTTTTTGCGCTAAGACTGGGTCTTCAACTAAAGTTTGGAAATCAAACTGCCCCTGAACCGTTGGGGCTTCCCATTCTGAACGGCTTGATAATCCGCCATTATTGGAATGATTGATCTTTAAAGTTAATAACAGCTTGCGCAGAATCTTCCGCTCTCTAACAGCAATCCCTTGGTGCATGAGGGACAATTCATTCGTGTCGTAATAAATGTTATAAAGCTTTTGCCTTTTGCCGGTTACTTGTAACAAAGGATGCTCTAGCAGCATCGGCAAATCTTTTGAATTAAAACTGAGTTTGAGTTCGGTTTCGATAGCCACTATGTATAGTTAACCTTAAAAAATTAAAAAATAAAATTAAAATCAGAGCCATATTTTAATCTTATTGACACAAAAATACTATCTAGATTTTTAATCTAATAAAGAAACTTTAATGACATCATCACATTAAATGCCGACATTTACGAATATTTGGTAATAATATCAAAGAATAATGACTTTATAGATGTCAAATGTTTATGCAAAAATATGATTATGCAAATTTTTAAAACTACTTTATACCTCTGTATTGGCATACTCAGTGCATGCTCAAGTATCAACCCACCTAAAGATATAAAGACGAATAAGTCACCCAAACCACTTACCGTTCTTATCTCTATCGATGGCTTCAAGCCAGAATATCTCAGTGAAACAAATAGTCCACATCTGTTTCAGTTAGCCAGGCAAGGCGCCACCGCTGAGGGTATGCTACCTGTTTTTCCAAGCGTAACCTTCCCCAATCATTACAGCATGGTCACTGGCTTATACCCAGACCACCATGGCATCGTCAATAATTCAATGAAAGATAGCGGTATTTCTGAACCATTTAGACTATCTTCAAAAACTGCTGTGGGTAATCCTGCTTGGTGGGAAGATGCCACACCAATCTGGGTGAGTGCTCAAAGAAATGATCTCAAAACTTCTACTTTATTTTGGCCAGGAACAGAGGCAAAAATAAAGGGTATTCAGCCAAACGACTGGTTACCTTATGATAAAAATTTGTCTCCTCAAGCAAGATCTTTAAAACTTTTGGAGTGGCTCAATCGCCCCAATGAAACTCGCGCAGATTTTGCAACTTTGTATTTTGAAGATGTTGACTCCATGGGTCATCGTTTTGGCCCAAAAAGTTTAGAGGTTCTTAGTGCAGTAAATGTGGTCGATAACACAATTGGATCTTTTATTGCCGGCTTGAAAGATTTGAATTTACTTGAATTAACAACTATCCTTATCGTTTCTGATCATGGGATGGCTTATGTAGACTCGGCAAATTATATCGATCTAAAACCCTTACTAAACCCATTTCCAAATATCAGTGTTGAATGGCAGGGTCCCCTCGCAGGAATTAATCTTAACGGCAATCAAGCACCTCAAGTATTAAATGCTCTTAATCAAAATAAAAATATGCAATGCTGGTCAAAAAATAATATCCCAGCTAAATATCATTTTGGATCACATCGCCGTATTCCAGATATTGTATGCCTGAGTCAACTGGGTTTTAGTGCTGTCTCAAGCATTCCATCTTTTCAGATTCCCGGACAACATGGCTTTGATCCTGAGTTAAAGGATATGCATGGTATTTTTATTGCATCTGGTTACCGGGTAAAAAAAACGAAGCTAAATTATTTTGAAAATATTGAGGTATATACGCTTCTTTGTCATTTACTCAATATTCAAGCTGAAAAAAATGATGCTAAAGATATTTTATTTCAACAAATCATCGAAAAGTAATAGGCGATCTTTACTGTTTATAAATGGTTGCTGCTTCTTGCGACCATCCACCACCTAAAGATTGGTAGAGCGATGCCGTATCTCCTAGGTACGTCGCAAAGGCTTGCAAACTATTGATGCGCGCTTGTAAATAGCTTTGCTTGGTAAGTAAGGCGGCAGACTCTGAGATGTAACCTGTTTTTAATTGGCGATCAGATTGCTCATAGATGAGTTTATTTGCTTTTTCATTTTCTTGTGCAGTTTTAAAATATTTACCATCAGCTTCAATCGAATATAAGGTATCAGCAACGTTTTGAAACGCACTTAAGACAGTACTTTTATATTGCCCAATAGCAGCATCTACGCCCGCCTGCGCAGCGCTTTTTCTAGCAAATAAAGTGCCGCCTTGAAACAGTGGTTGTGTAATTCCGCCAGTCACACTCCATACAGAATTTGCACTATTGGATAAATCGCTAAATAAAGTGGCCACATTACCAATATTTCCAGTCAGTGAAATCTGTGGCAACATATTAGCAACTGCTACACCAATTTGCGCATTGGCAGCTCGGACATACTCTTGAGCAATTTTGATATCAGGTCGTTGCTCAACAAATCGCGATGGAATTGATTTGGGTAAAGGGTTCGGCAATTGAATTGAATCAATACTCGGTAATAGCAATGATTCATTAGGCATCTTGCCGCATAATACCGCCAATAAATTAAGTGATTGCTCGCGCGCTTTTTCAAGCACTGGTACCTGAGATACCGACTGTGCATATAAAGATTCCTGTACAGCTAAATCTACGCTACTCGAATATCCAGCAGCCCTTAGTCGCCTTGCATGGTCAAGTTGTTGTTGACTTGCTTGTGCTAACTCACGAACTGCCTTCACTTGCTCCCGTAAAGTAGCTTCTTGGATTGCTGTTGCTACGACATTATTCGCAATTGTTGTTCGTAATGCTTCAAGCTGATAAGACTGTGCATTACCTAAGGCCATTAAGGATTCGACCTGGCGACGATTTCCGCCGAAGATATCTGGTACAAAACCAACCGATAATCCCGCTGTATTTAAATTATAAATTTGTGCGCCTGAATTCACTCCAGACTGAATAACTGGTCCAACATTTTGTCTCGTTAATGCATAACCAGCGCCAATCGTAGGGAAAAATAATCCTTGCTGCGCTCTCACATTAGCCTGCGCTACTCGTAAATTAGCCATGCCACTTTCAATATCTGGATTATTTTTAAGGGCCAGCTCAACTAATGAATTAATTTCATTAGAACCATAGGCCTTCCACCAATTTGCTTCAATGCTTGCCTGTTCCCCTTGCGAACTCATACCCAATCCGCCATCTCTAGTGAAGCTTGTGGGTTGGTTTAATTCTGGTTTTTTAAAATCAGGCCCAACGGAACAGCCAACTAAAACAGACATGCCGAGCAATAAAGCTGAAAACGGACGTTTGATGTTAGAGGTTTTCAACATTAACCCCCTAGACCTTTACGTCGTTTTTTTGGGTTATATCGCTTGAGAACTTCATGATAAATAGCAGGTACGACCAATAATAAAAAGATAGGTCCAATGATCATTCCGCCCACTACAACTGTAGCCAGCGGCTTTTGCACTTGACTACCAATACCGTTGGATACTGCTGCCGGAAATAAGCCGATTGCCGCAGACAAGGCAGTCATCAATAATGGTCTCATCCGGGTTTCATGGGCTTCGACAATAGCTTCAAACTTGGTTCTTCCAGAGGCAATTAACTCTCGGTAATAGGATTGCACCAAAATACCATTCATAACCGATACACCCAGCAAGGAAATGAAGCCAATGATCGCTGAAATACTTACCGCTTGACCCGTTAAAAATAAGGCGATGACCCCCCCTAACATAGCAAAGGGGACACCCGCAATTGTCAACATGCAATCCATGAGGCTATTAAATAATGCATATAAAAGCGCCATAATGAGTAAGAGCGCTAAAGGCACCACAATAGATAAACGCTTTTGTGCGGCCTGTAATTGTTCAAACTCGCCGGCGTAAGTAATCCGATAACCTTCTGGTAATTTAACTTTCTGTTTTATTTTTTCCTGAATCTCTTCTACCGTACTTCCTAAATCTCGTCCTCGTGTACTGAATTTAATCGGAATATAGCGCTCATTTTTTTCGTGGTAAATATAACTAGCACCCGTATCCAATCGAATGGTAGCAATGTCATCAAGTGGAATGTATGCGACGGAACCGCTCGCCGTTGTATAACCAATACGTAAGTTTCGAACATCTTCAAGGCTATCTCTATTTTGATCACGTAGCCTTACTGTTAAACCAAATTGACGATCACCTTCTAACACTTTGGTCACTTCAGTGCCAGCAAGCGCTGCTTGAATCACAGTATTCACATCCCCAGTATTTAAACCATATCTCGCTGCTTTTTCTCGGTCAATGATGACATTAAGATTTGGCTGGCCTAAGATATAAAAAATACCTAAGTCACTCACGCCTTCAATATCGGCCATGACATTCTTAATTTCCTTGGCAATATTTTCTAAAGTTGCAAGCTCTGGCCCAATGACTTTGACTGAATTTGCTCCTTTGACTCCCGACAAGCCTTCTTGTACGTTATCTTGAATGTATTGTGAAAAATTAGTTGTAACACCCGGAAATTCATTTTCAAAATCTCTTTGCAGTCCCTCAACAAGTTTTTCTTTTGTTGATCCTTTGGGCCATTCATCAAAAGGCTTTAACGGCGCAAAAAGCTCAACGTTATTAAATCCTGCAGCATCACTGCCGTCATCCGGCCGACCATGTTGAGATACCACGGTGATTACCTCGGGATGACTTTTAATTAACTCACGCATACGATGCGTGGTGTTTGTTCCTGCTTCCAAGGATATCGTTGGTGGCATAGAGGCTCGAATCCACAAATTACCCTCCTCAAGGGCTGGCAAAAACTCACTACCAAGTTGAGAAAGCAACAACAAACCAAAACATAACGCCGTAATTCCACCAACTAAGACCTGTTGTGTATGCGCCATAACCCATTTTAATTTAGGAGCATAGAACTCTCTAATTGCCTCGACTATTTTTGTCTCTTGTTCTTTTACGCGTCTAGGTAATAGGTAGCTTGCGATGACAGGAGTAATCGTAAAAGTAGCAAACAGGGCTCCTGCTAGAGCATATCCATAAGTTCTAGCCATCGGGCCAAAAATTTGCCCTTCAACACCTAACATAGTGAATAAGGGTATAAAGGCAACAATCGTAATGGCGGTAGAAAATAGTACTGAAGTATCTACTTGTGTTGCACTCAAAAAAATCAAACGTAAGCGCGCAGTCCAGCCCTTCGATGGATCTGTTAGTAGTCCATCTGGGCCAAATGCCATCTTCCTAAGGGTTCTCGCTCTATCTTCAGGTGACTGTTGAAAATTTCGAAAAATATTCTCAACCAAAATTACCGCCGAATCAACAATAATCCCGAAATCCACCGCGCCTAAAGATAATAAGTTAGCGGACTCCCCTGTAAGGGTCAGAATGATAATACTAAAAAATAAAGCGAACGGAATATTAATACTAACAATAATGGCGCTTCGCAAATCGCCTAAAAAGATTAATTGAATTGCAAAAACCAATAAACATCCAAAAATAAGATTATGTATAACTGTTTTTGTTGTTACTCCAATTAATACCGAACGATCGTAATAGGGTTCAACTTTTACGCCATGCGGTAACGATCCATCGGTATTAAGTTTATTTATCGCCTCTCGGGCTTTTTCGATAATTTGATTCGTTTGTAGGGTGCGGTTCATAATCACCACGCCAGTGACTACATCTTTTTGCTCATCCCTCCCCGCCTCTCCCAAGCGGGGCATAAAGCCCTCCGAGATAGTAGCTACATCTTTTACGCGAACCGCAAGACCATTTTGTTGGGTTAGTACAATTTTTTCTATATCAGATAAATTTTGTACTAATCCTACTCCGCGGATATTAATGGACTGATCGCCGACACTAACTGTTCGACCACCCACGTTCGAGTTGGAATTACCGATGCTTGTTAATAATTGCTGAAAAGTGATTCCGTAACCCTCTAAGCGCTTTGGGTCGACCTCAACATGATATTCTTTGGTCGTTCCACCCCAAGTAACCACTTGCACAATTCCAGGAGTTGTTAATAATCTCTTGATGACTACCCAATCCTGTAATGTTCGTAGGTCAGTCAAGCTATAGGTTGGTGGCCCCTTTAATTGGTACCTAAAAATCTCCCCAACCAAACTTGAAGCTTGTATTTGAGGCTGAACTCCATTCGGCAATGAGACATTTTGAGATAAACCATTTGCTATTTGAGTCAAGGCAAAAAAGTAATCTACCCCATAATTAAACGTTACTCTAACAAAAGATAGCCCGGCAAATGATGTTGAACGAATGATATCAACACCAGGTGTGGTTGCTAAACCAATCTCCATAGGACGTGTGTAATACCGCTCCATTTCTTCGGAAGAGGCTCCCGGAAATTGCGCTGTAATTTCAATAATGACAGGTGCGGGATTTGGATAGGCTTCGATATTTAATTTTAAATACGCAACTATTCCAGCAATAATAAAAGCCAATAAGCCTAAAACAACAATCGGTCTTCTTGTTAGAACAAAGTAAAGTATTGGCTTGAACATAAGGGATGAATTACTTTTTATTAGTGGGTGACACTATATAAATTACTTAAAAAGAGCGCCTTATTCAGTGCAATCATCTCACCAGCCTGTAATCCATCAAGTACTTGCACTAAACCTGCCTGAGTAATGCCAATCTTTACGACGCGACGTTTAAATAACTTACCATCAGCCGTGGTCCAGGCAATACGAGTGCCATTATTTTCTCGAACCAAAGCTTCTGCAGGAATCGCAGGGTATGGCTCTGGTTTTGTGATTTCGATATTAAAACTAGCCAGCATTTGGGGTTTTAGCTCGCGGTCGAGATCCCGAATTTGTGCGTAGAGGGTTAAACGGCGCGTTGATGGATCAACGGAATCAGCAACGTAAACAATCTTGCCTGGAAACAACTTGTCCTTATAGGCTTGCACTTTGACAATCACGCTTTGTCCAACCTTATAAAAAGGAACCTCAGACTCTGGTACTTGGGCAACCATCCATAAACTGTTTGTATCAGAAATAGTCATGGGTGCTGGCGCAACCCCTGGCTGAATCAGCTGACCCGTTGAGGCATTGCGAGTAATAACACGTCCATGAATAGGGCTTTTAACGCTTAATTCAATATCTACCTTACGAGCGTCCACTATATGCTCAATTTCTGGATCAGAAAAGCCAAATAATCCCATGGATTTTTTGGCCGCAATAAAATTGGCTTCAGCAGATTGTTGATCTGCAATATTTTGCTCTAGTTCACGCAAAGAGATACTCTTAAACTCATACAAATCTTTGGCTCTTTTTAAGGTTTCATTCGACTGCTTGAGTACCCCAGCAGTGGACAATAACAAAGATGAAGCCTGTGCAACATCTGGGGATAAGACGGTATATAAAACTTGTCCTTTTTTTACCTCATTACCTGCATCAACAAGTACTTTATTAATTCGACCTTGATAGGGGGAATAAACATCTGCAGTTTTGTATTTATCAAAGTCAATAACACCCACTGCTTCGCGAACCTCTTGGAAATCATAGGTAGCAACTAGTCCAACTTTAATTTCTTTAGATTGCTCAGCAGTAATTTGAATAGTGTTTTCTGGGGAAGGTTTTTCTTGCAACGAGGGTTTATTACCAAGACCTGCCAAAATATTCACAAAACCCCAAACCAATAATGCTAATACAAGAACACCAACTGCAACAAGTAAACGCTTGTTTTGGGTTATTTTTTTAAATGACTCGGAATTTTTAAAATTAGTTAACGACATTTGGAATTATTCTCGGTTTCACGCATTGCAATACCATTCTATATTTTCGTTCTATTTTATATAAAGCAACAAACTATCCGGCTATTCTCAGATAATAGCTTACTTTTGTTGCCAAATGCTATTCATTAACTCACAACAAAACCTCTATTAATCACATATCTTAGGTTTAATTTAGTTTAAATGTCATCTAAAATTGATACATTATTACGATTAACTATAGGAAAAAAGTCACATGTCTCAAATGAATCAAGATGATGATCAAAACTTTGTTTTAGGTATTGTAGGAGCTATTGTTCTAGCTATCCTCGTCGGTGTAGTGAGCTTATCTATTTCTGTCTCTAATTCCTTCA
>Ga0209188_1001248_pt1 | contig 21124 bp, 28 predicted proteins | sample C_130625_EF_Meta_FD_187307 | JGI IMG/M metagenome (GOLD analysis project Ga0209188, IMG submission 187307) | Freshwater microbial communities from Lake Croche, Canada to study carbon cycling - C_130625_EF_MetaG (SPAdes) (version 2) | ecosystem: Environmental > Aquatic > Freshwater > Lake... | reverse complement strand
GAGTGCCCAGGCGACAGCGCGGGAGGCATTGGCGGCGGCGGCGAATGCGGCAAGGGCAGAGGCGGTGGCATTGGCAGCGGTTCCGGCAGCGGTTCCGTCTGGGGAAGCGGCGGCACAGGCGGCGGCAGCGGTTCCGGCAGCGGCTCCTTTTCGCACTAGTGTGCCCAGTCTCCCCCCGCTGCGCGGATCAGTCACTCCTGTTCCGTTAGATTTATTCGCCGACCTCGACCAAAAGGCTGATCAGATCAGTGATACATCGCCACTCAAGGCTGCTGCCAAGCGTATATTAGCACGTGCAAAGTCCGCGTTAAGCAATCCGAACCCGTATACGAAAGGGGTGCTTACCAGAGCACTAAACGCAGCGAAACTTAAGTTGACAGGGACGCAGCCTCAAGTGCGTTCATCTGCTCGTCTGCAAGACAAACGCAACCTGCTTGAATCTCAAGCACAGGGATTAAGTACGAACTTACCCGGGGCTGTAGTAGATGACGAAGAGAGTAAACGGAGAGAGAGTATCGCAAGCTTATCCGGTGTACTGGTCGCGCTTTTAGAAGGTATGAAGCTGTCTGAACCCGAGGGCAATGCGTTCGACACAACAGCTACCACTACATCTGACAATGACAAGAAGTTGTTCGAAGAAATATACGAGACATTCACCAATACTACAGGCGCAGCAGAGGGGGAAGCAGTCTCCTATGCTCCCGGTACCCCCCCTCCTAGACTTGCACCGCTCCTAGGCAGGGCGATGGCTCAGGGGCAAGCAGTAAGGAGCACTGAAAGTTGGCTAAACCCGCCCGGGGGGAACGCGCAAGATCCAAGAAATACATGGGCAGGAGTATATAGCGGCGGCCGTCGCAGGTCCCATCGTCGTCGCCACAAGAAGCGGAAGGCGCGTACATCTACTTTCAGGAGAAATCGTAAGCATTGATAAATGCCGGAGTCTGACGACATTGTAATCGCCAAGACCGTACAGACGGCCCCGATCCGTATCCTCGCCGAAGGTCTCAAGTCCATGCTGGTGGAGATGAGTCTGGTGTTCGATAAGGACGGTATCCGCATGATCGCCATGGACAATACACGCACTGTGCTTACGCACATGCGACTGCATGCGTCCAAGTTTGAGGAATATCAGTACAACCACTCTGCCCCCAAGCTGGATGTGGGTCTGAACACGGATCACTTTTACCGTATCGTCAAGACGGTGACGAACGACGACACGATCACGTTCTCGGTGTCGAGGTCCGAGTCCAATCACCTGTGCATCACGTTGGAGAACGGGGAGAAGAAGCGGCGGATCAAGAACAAGCTGAACCTGCTGGACCGCGATGAGTCGGACATCAACATGCCCGAGACCGAGTTCGCAACCCGCATCACCATGCCGTCCATGGATTTCCAGAAGATCTGTCGCGATATGACGCTGCTCTCGGCCAAGACGGTGGATGTCAAGAATGTGGGCGGGACACTGACCTTCACGTGCAAGGGTCCCTTTGCATCTCAGACGGTCACGATGGGTGACTCAACGTCTGACATGGCGATTACCAAGTCCAAGCCGGATGAGATTGTCTCAGGTACGTTCAGTCTTCCGCACCTGGTGCTGTTCACCAAGTGCTCGAACCTGTCGAACAACCTGGAGATCCACATGAAAAATGATTGGTTCTTGATGATTCGTTACGTCATTGCGAACCTGGGTGACATCAAGCTCTGTTTGATGCCCTGTTCTTCCTAGTCTTGCGAGTACGGCGGCGGCGTGTCTTGCGTCTGCGGCCACCCTTTACCGGTTCGTAGTCCTCGTCAAACGCACTCAGGTCTTCGGCAGGTTCCGCACCACCCTTTGGTTTCGGCCACTTTCCTCGTTTTGTTAGCAGTTCTTCAGCAGCCGCCGCAATGTCTGCGTCCGTCAGTGCGGAACTGGGCACCTTCATGAACGTCTTCAGCCCATCTGGACCAGATGTGGCAACTGCCGCTCTCGCCTTGGTTGATGAATACGATATCGCACCTGCGGGTTTTTCGCGTATCGTTGTCGTCATCCTCGGTCGGTCGCCTGCAGCGATTCCACTCCACATTGGTGCGGCGTTGGGGTCAAAGTCTTTCGCGCGGTCTTGACCAATCACCAGTGTGATGTCAGTGAATCCCCTTTTGTCATGAAGGTACTGCCATGCGGCATACGGGCCACCACATGCTACCCCATCACAATCCGCCCCAGTGTCCACAAGAGCAAGGTTCCGTGGGAATTGTCCACCACGAGTGAGCATTCTGGTTAACAGTTCCTTCTTCATCGCAGATGGAAGGAGGCTATCCTTTGCCGATGAAATGAACACAAAGCACTCCTTCCCCGATTTGAGCATTTCGTCAATCATCTCGACGTGTCCCAATGTCGGGGGCTGAAACCGACCGACTGTGTACGCAACTGCCATTGTTAATCCCATTGAAAAAGGTAATGGAGGCGGCTGTGATCGTCGTCACACTGTCAACCACCATTCTCCATGCGTGGCTGATCTATGTTACCTACATGTGGCTTGTGAACTGTCACTGCACTTAGCTCTACTTCGGCCTCAGGTTATGCGCCTTGTAGGCAATGTCGTCGCCCAGCGTCATCTTGAGACTTGGACTGAACAACTTGCGGTCACACACCGCAGTTGTTGAATTCCACACCTTGACGATATGAAACTGTCCCTTCGGAGACACCGTGACACCTGCAATTGTGTCATTGTTGCTCTTGAGGAATGAATTCGCTAAGCAGTGAACCATGCAATCGATGAAGACCCTGTGCGTATCCGACGCATCGACCTTCTTCGACCAGGCACCGCCCTTGTCGTTCTCCGGGGCGTCCCACAGTGGACGGACCCCCTCCTTCATGAAGAAGAACATACCGGACTCCCAAACGTCCTTGGGGATACCGTCCACGAGGCTCCAGAACTCGAGTGGGGTCTCCACGTCGTAGATGCGGATGTAGCTGCTGAGACTGTAGTCATTGTTGGAAGGGTCGTGATACCAGAGAGTCCACGTCATTTTTGCCGCACTCATTCCTTGTTGAGTGTGGACTAATCCGTTTTCCGCAGAAAAGGAATCCTCACACATCCACAAGGAAAGGAGTGCGAACATCATGGACGTCTATTCAATCTACGCCTCCCGCCCTTCCGTCAAGCAGCCCCTTCCCGACAGCGTAGTGGAGATCTTCTCCAAGCTACGCACGTCCTTCCGTCCTGTCTTTCGCCGCCCGGTTCGTCGCGAACCGGTAGTGGAAGTCGCAAACTGGCGTCAGAATGTCCTCGTTGAGACACTGCGCAAGGTGCGCGAGAAGGACGACCCCGACTACGACGAGATCAATGCAGCCATCAACAAGCTGTCCAAGCCTACCTACGCCAAGCTGACGGACCTGATCAAGTCCAAGATCGCTGCGCGGGATCCGATGTTCCGGCTGCGAGTCACCACGCTGCTCTTCGACCGCGGCATCCGTCAGAACTTCTATGCGAGTATGTTGGCCGACTTGTACTCCGACATCGTGAAGCTCAGCGAGGATGCACGTGCGGACCTCATGACGCAGGTGTCGATGTTCGATTCGCTGTACGATACATCGGCAGTCACGATCGTCCCGTCCTCCTCGGACGCGGGGTTCTCCGATGCACTGATCGCTTGGACCAAGCAGAAGGAGACCAAGCGCGGCTTCGCAGTCTATACCTCAGAGCTGTACTCCCGTGGTCTGATCCCCGAGGCGACCATGGCAGTGTTTGTGGTCACGGTCGTGGATGATCTGCGCGACTCCATCGGCCAGAAGAAGACGCCTCCAGTTGAGGAACACGTCGACCACCTCGTGCGATTCCTGGCGGCCGTCGCGCCGAAGGTCAAGGAGGTCAAGCCCAAGGTGGCTGAAATTCTTGCGATTCCCCGCGCAGAGACGCCGTCGCTGACGATGAAGTCTCGCTTCAAGCTTGAAGACGTCGCCGCACGTTAAAATAAACGCAAACACAACCTAGACTTCTCACAAATGAGCGTCCCTTCAGCGACAGTCATGGCACATGTGGCCAGGTTGGCGATCGAGCACGACAAGCCGATCTACCTTGATTATTTTTCCGATTCCCTGTCCAAGGCCTGTTGCATCGGTGTCACGAACGAGAGCAAGTGCCTGGTCAAGTCGGACACAGAGTACACGTCGCCGATCGAGTCCATCATGCGCCTCAAGGAGGAGAAGATGTACATCATCATGACGGAGAACAGTCTGTACGTGGTGTCTGCGGACATCCCCGTGAAGCGCATCGTTCAGCCATCTACGGAAGCGCCCAGCTCGTAATGTATGGAGCTATTTCCTCCACCCCATCGCATCTTATATGAAGTACTCAATGACCGGTCATCACGGGATGCGTGGAGCACCTACGTGAAGGCAAACAAACACCGATGTGACTTTGAAGAGGTGGATGCTGCGGCGATGAACTCCATTGATGACTTTGCGCCCTGGGTGGCTCAATGGATGTCGTTCACTCCCTCTCAGGCTCATATTCGCATTCGTGTTCTGATTGTGTGGCATGCCCACTTTTTGACGGCAGCGTGTCAGCAGATGCTACGCAGATCGCTGGAACAGAGGTCGTTCCGCTGTCGTATCTGGTTTCACATCGAAGAGCCGCTGCTCCAACCTGCGATTGTATCCAGATGTATCGTGACCAAGATGCCGATGTATATCCACCTGCCTGAGATCCATGGAGAGGTCTCCACTCAATTGTGGGACGACCCTCATGCGTATGAAAAAGGAATCTTGGATAGCAAAGCATAAGTAAGTCATGCGCGTGTTTACAGATGGAGCTTGTTCGGGTAACGGTCGGAAGGACGCCAAGGCCGGATATGCAGTGTGGTTTCCCGAGCACCCAGAATGGTCGACGTCCGCCCGTATTCCCGATGCAGAGCCGCAGACCAATCAGCGGTCTGAGTTGTCGGGCATCTTCCACGCAGTCTCTATCCTCGAGTCCAAGGGTGCCTTTAACGAAGACCTGGTCATCTACACTGACTCCGAATATTCGATCAAGTGTTTGACTGAGTGGATGCCGGGTTGGGTGTCGCGCGGATGGAAGACAACCATGGGAAAGGACGTTCTTCATCGCGACCTGATCGAAGGAATCGCGAGTCGCCTGAGCAAGTTCAAGCATCGGTTTCATCATGTTCGTGCACACACAGGCGGCGCAGACGATCTGTCCAAGCAGAACGATGTGGTGGATCGCATGGCCCGTGAGAGCGTCGAGGGAAAGATGATCGAGCTCCCGGCTGCTAGGCCATCTGACGAGATATTTCCTGGTTGCCCAATCGCCTTGATGGGTTCGGCGGTGTCGACAACTGTCGTGGTTGGATGGGTTCGCAGCAACCTGGCGACACTCGATCAGGAGATCATTGACAAGCACCTGATGAAGGCGTTTGCAGAGATGTGCAAACTCCGGAACGTAACACTGGCTAAGTCTACGGTTCAGCGACAGCCGATGCTTCGTGCTGAGCTGACCACAGTGCATATCGAGAAGACGGAGTAGTTTACGAGTTTCTTGCACTATACAACAAAGATGACCGCACCCGCTGACCGCATCGCGTATCACTTTTTTTCCCCGACGTGCGGTCCATGCCAGTATATCAAGCCGACCATTGCAGATCTGATTGATGACTTTCCGGGTATCTACTTCATTGGTGTGAACACCAAGGATGACCCCCAGGGAATCGCCGGGAAGCTCCGCGTTCAGTATGTTCCTACCTTCGTCATTCTGAAGGCAGGTGTGGAGATTGGGCGGTATACGGGTTCGGAGCCGTCCATGTTTTTTGCATTGTGTCGGAAGCTAATGAATGCTTAGGGGCGAGGACACGGTGCTGCTGCGGATGCAGGGCCTCCAGCTGTAGGGGTTCGTCCACCAAGAGCGCCGTTGGCACCGTTGGCACGACCGGCACCTGCAGCACCCCCTGCAGCACCTGCTGTCTTGCTACCTGGAATCGCACTGGATGGGAGAAATCCCGGTGCGGATGCCGACATTATACCGAAGTAGGCTCCACCGATGACCATGCCCAGCGCACCTGATAGGAAGGCCTTGTTCGCCCCACCTTCGATCGAAAACGCCTGACCGCCATACAACACAGCGGCTGCCACGATCGCACCAGCGGAATCCACTAGGCTCAAATTGGTGATCAAGTCGAAAATGTAGTAGGACATGATACTTGCAGTCACAACGAGGGTCTCAGGAGTTCCGGGTTCGGACATGTCTTGCATGGCTAACATCTTCAGCCCGTCGTACTCGCCAGGCCCGGCTGCACCACCACGTGCCATCTGTCCCTTCACGGCTGCAATCAAGTTGGTGACCGCCGCACTGATGTACGGACCAACGAAGGTAGAGATCAGACCAATCGCCGTGCCTGTCCAGTATACGCCTTCATATGTGAATGCATCAGCCAGGATACCGAAGAGCATGAGGAAATGGGGGACAAAACGCAGAAGCTGTGTTGCCCAACCGGGTGCAGATGTGTTGTTCCCACCTGGCTTCAGAATAAACAGCGCGGCAACGAGTCCGATTAATGCACTACTTGCGGCCAGGGTCAATCCCTGCCACCAGTTGAGTACTCCGCGTGGTTCTGGCATCTTGTTCTCTTTCGCAGACTTGTTTTGTCCACACTAGAACAATGGGTGGAGGCGGAAGCAAGTGTAGTAAACAAGATATAACCGACCCGAAACCATCTGTAACCCTCGACACCGGGATCACAATCGCCGGATCAACTCAGTGTACGAGTTGCAGTCTTACAGTGTCTTCGTCTGCATCGTCTTCTGTCATAAACTTGGCACGAGATAAGCATACATTGATACTTGAACCAGCAGTTCCATTGTCTGTGAATTTCAATGGTGTGACGGCAGTGTTCAATCAAATAAGGCTCTACGCCCCCGCTCCAACTGCAGTTGAGCATGTGAACGCAGATGCAGTTCTTCACTGCGTATCTGACGTCCTTTGGTTGTTCATTCCACTGAAAGCTGCAGACATTGGCCCACATACAATGTTTCTTTCGGCGATTGTGAATGTCCTCGACCCTGCTACGAAGGAAGGATTGGGTATCGTAGATCCGGGAACCAAAACGTATGGAACAACGACAGCGGCACCAGGTCAGGATTGGTCGATCGCATCAATTGTGGACGGTGCAAAGGATCCGTACTTCACATGGGTGAACGGTAGGCTCGAACAATACACGATCTCCGACTCTGAATGCGAACGCCATCTAGGATGGAAGTCAAGTTCGGGTCCACAGGTTGTCTACATGCAGAACTCTGTGAGTGTTGCGTCTGCAGACATTGCGAGACTGCGAACAACAATCGGTACGGTTCTTCCCGCTGATGTTGGACTCGTGATTTCAAACACAATGTACTCACCTGGACAGACAACGTGCAACACGCCGTTTCCCAAGCTGAAGCTCCCGACGTTCAAACCGAATGCAGCGTGGGTTGATGCTGCAGTGTATTTCGGTGTTCTACTGATCGCATTCTTAGCTGTCGTTGCGGCTGTATCGTTAGCCTCGATGACCAACGGACCTATTCAGTACATCTCGCGAGGGTTCTGGAAGGTCTTGGGAAGCCCGTTCCCAGCGTCTCGGAAAATTAGCGCCCCTGCTCCGGCCGCCGCACCTGGGCTTAGTATTCCACTTCCCGCTGGAGCCGCAGCAGCAGCTGCAGTACTTTCGAAAAAATGAATCTAAACCCACCCACGTAACTCAGACTAAAGATGGTTGTCGCACTCTTCATTTCGACATCCGGTACCCTCACCGAGACGACTCTTCCGGCCAAGACATCCGATGTTCTCGAATGGCTTCGCAAGAAAACCAAGCAGCCGACCATGCAGTTTCAGGGAAAGATGATTCATGACGAAGATGTCTACGCGGTCTTCGGTGTGTCCTGCGAGGAAGACGAGGAGAATGCGAACCAGCATATGCTGCCTTCACCGTTCAACGAGGATGTCTTCTCGGGTACACTGGTCATCATGAAGTCTCTGAACGCTAATGCAGACGACTACGATGCCCATGCGAACCAGTACAAGGACTTGAGGTCGTCCGAGTACGACGAGTTCTATCAGACGTCAACCTTTCAGGAGGACGCCGACGCCGACGAAGAGAACGAAGAGGACGATGTAGGAGATGCAGTTGTCGAGGAGGAGGATGACGATATCCCTGAGGCGGATCGTGAGCTACAGCCTGTTCACACGGTTCACGCGTCCAATGTATACGTTGATCATCCGCTTCGGAACCTCGTGCGCGACAAGTTCGACTCGAACGAGATTGAGACTGCGATTCTCAAGAAGTGCGTACACGATGCCCAGGAGTGGTTCATTGACCAGTCATGGGACAACTCCGTGTTTCTGAATCTGTATCGCAATCGGGCCATTGACCTGTATCGGTATCGCCAACTGATGCCGACCATGACTGTCGACGCCTTTGTCAACTCCACGCCGCTCATTCAGAATCCAGAGCGTTGGACGGAGATTGTGCAGAGTACGTCCGAGAAGGAGAAGGCGACGCACTCGAAGAAGCAGACGGCAAGTATCTTCATGGACTGCCGCCGGTGCCGCAAGAAGACCCGTTGCGATTACTACCAGATGCAGACGAGGTCTGCGGATGAGCCCATGACAACCTTCGTGACATGCCTCGAGTGTGATTTACGCTGGAAGTTCTGAGTGTAGAACAACAATGGCCGAGGAAATCAAGGAGACTCTTCGCTCGTGGATCGCAGCAGACGATGAAATTCGCGCCCTTCAGGCCCAGATCAAGACCATCCGTGACCGCAAAAATGCACTGGGTAGCACAGTGCTCAATTACATGAAGCAGAATGAGCTGGGCAATTTTGTTCTTGATGGTTCGCTGGGAACCATCGCGAGGTCAGAGCGTACATCCCGTCCCGCACTCAAGCGGTCAACACTGAGGCAACAGCTGTTCCTCCAATTCGCTGATCAGCCTGAGCGGGTCGCAGAAGCACTGAGGGCGATCGAGGGTATTCAGGAGGGTGATGACATGTCCGTTGGCGGTACGAAGAGGGATGTGCTATCCCGTCGTTTGCCCCGCAGTCAGAACATCTCGCTCAATTGAAAATATGGATTGGCACTGGACCATCGTTGCCGCTGTCTTGATCACGTACGTGCATACCTTCAACCACTTGGCCGAGCGGTACCTAGATGGGCGGGTGGTGTCTTGGGTGGACTTGGTTCGGGTGACTACCAGTAATATGGACCGGGGACAGTGGCTTTCCGCTGTTGAGGGCTGATCTTGACCTTGCGGGGCTTGGCCTTGGGTGGAACATGTGCTGCACACAGTGCGTAGAAGGCAGCGTGGCACTCGGCGGGGGTGCCGTCGTTCGGAATCATCTTGGCCTCGTAGAGATGGATGAAGCACCAGCGGTGCTTGGCATCATCTCCTGTCTTCTCGTGGCGGGTGACGGGGTGTTGGCAGTAGGGGCAGAACATTTTGGCAGTTGATGTAGCGGGGGGCTCAGCCATTTCCTTGACCTGAGACAATTCGTTTTACACCCCAAACTTCCGCTTGAAGTCAGAGAGACCTGCCTTCAGGCTAGGCTTGTTCCACAGAATCCAACGGCTTAACGCACCCGGGGTGTCAGGGCGTGACCAGTGTTCGCCCATACCCGAGTGACGCTGGATGTATCGCGCCCTTCGTGTCTTGTCCTTGTGCTTCGTATAATCCGACATCCCACGTGCACCAAACGGAACTGTTTTTGTCTTGCCATTCGGCAACTCAAAAATAGCATCCCACTTCTTGGCAGGTTTGTGTGACCGCCGAAGGGTTTTGAGTTTCATTATTAAGAGGTGAGATTACAACGCATCCACCCACGCCTCCCACTGGTCTCGCGGAACGTCGAATTCCTTGAAGGCCGCCAGAGCGTGGGCAGTCTGCAGAATGATACCACCTTCCATTCCAGCAATGACCGCCATGCGATTCTGAAGCTTCTCAGCCGGACTCAGCTCCGGTACAAATGCAGTGTCGAAGCCACACAACACATTGGCTAAGCGCGTAATGTGTCCATCGCAACACATGCCCAGAGAGTCTTCCATCTCTTGCCACAGACGAAGCTCTAGCTCACTCTTCACCGGAGACGTCTTGATCTTAGCCCACAAACCGTCAAGTGTTCGCTTGTAGAGGAAATCGCCCTCCTGGCGGCATGTCCCTGTTCGGTACCACCGCTTGATGTCACGACAAATATCGCCAATTCTCTCAATCGACGTCTTGACGCGGCTGTCAATGACAAGCCGTCTAAAGCACGTGTTCAGCTCGACTAAGGTGCTTTGGTCTGCTGGAACGTCCGCGTTCAGCAGAATGTCCAGTGATGAGTTCGTATGCTGCGTAACGACACGCGTGTGGACGTTCTGGCCATCCCGCGTGAAGGCCTCCAGTTCCCCTCGCGGCGGAACACGATGAAGTCGCGGCTGCGGTCCGGGAAAGTCCTCCTCGAAGATGAGCCAACCGATGTGACCCTCGTCATTCATCGGTGCATGGTCGCCCATGTGGTGGTTCCAGAGATCCGGAATACGTGCCTCCCGGGCCAGAGTCAGTTCAAGGTGACGAACCAGTTCATCATCTACAAACGGTTGTCCGATCTGCGCCCTCCATTCTGCGACCACGATAGGCCACGTGTCATGGTTGTGGATCACAAGGTTAACGCCCTGGAAGTACATTGCTTGAAACATGTCGTTCTGTCGCCGTACGACGAAGCGCACCTCGTGGCGGCGGCAGCGGTTGAACTGACCCTGGCGGCGGCGCATACACCGCAGGTGGACACACCGTTGCTCGGGCGGAAGGTCCGGACGCGGCCGGAGCTCCTCATGGTGAACGCAGTACCCATGATCTACGGCGATGCGGTTGCAGTTGCGGCATCGTGGCTGTGGAGGCTGCTGTTGATCGATGGGAATGTCGGCGAAGAGACGAAGGTTGACGACACGGCGGTGAATGCCGCAGAGAGTCTCAGCTCCCCAGATGATGTTGGAACATTGATGTCCTGCGGCCGTAGCCGCTGCACACTGATGATTAGGCATGGTGGCTACTGTATTCCTTGATCCAATGTATAGATCCGTTTTCATTGGGGTGGCAGGTATGCAGACGGATCCATGCCTTCGAGGTTTCCATACAGGTGGGCCACGAACTTGTCCTTCCACGGACACGTGATGCCTTCCCGCTCGATTACGTCAATCAGGAACGTACCAGGTCCGTCTCCTATGTCGACGGTGAATCGTAACCACCCACGTTGTGGCCAGGTGAGGGTGACCTCGTAGCTCTGGCTAGACTCATCGTGGATGGAGATGTCGGGATGCTCACCCAATGTGTTGAGGGAATCAATGAGTGCTTGGTTAAGAGGAGGCATTTTGAGTTGTCTACCCTCTAGGTGCCTAAATCCGTTTTAGTGAAAAAGTAAGTAAGTAAGTGAAGTCTTGTCTTTTGTGTTTAGTGCATACCCTCAAACCAGTGGACAATCAGTCCATGCTCCCGTGCAACCCGAAGATCCTTGAACTCCGGAAGACCCACGTCCCACCCCGGTGTCACCATGAGGTCGTCGATGACAGCGTTCGTACCGAAGAACGGGTGCTCAATCACGGGACCCTTGAACCCGTGAGCCAGTGTACACGCCTTGAAACCGCCCACGTCAATGATATGTCCCGAGTTGAGAACGAGGTTGTACAGCTTGAGACCATCGTTCTTCCACTCGAAGACCGGCACCGTGTTCTTTCCCGTAGTCCACTCGTCGTTTCCATTGAGATACGGATGGTAGGGCGTGATGATCGTGTTCTTGACCCGACACATCATGAGACTCTCAGTATTACCATGTCCCATCGTAACGAGTGCACCAACAGATGCGGACCCATCCGGAGTCCAAACCCAGTCGCCGCGACGGAGATCCTTGATCTTCTTCCGAGTCACCTCATCGTGCATGAGAACCATCGTGTCACCCGCAAAGCACCCGCCCGACCATCCACCCTGCGTTGCCTGGCGTAGATAGTTCGTCAGTGTGGCGGGTGATGCCTGTGCCGCGCCACTGCCGCGGCCGGTAGGGGTGGGTGGCTCCATACCGAGGAACAGCTTCTCACCCTCAGCAGCCAGTGCCTCAAAGGTGCTGCCACCATAGATCAACGAACCCGGATCCTTGAAGTTCAGGCGGCGCTGAACCTGCTGTGCACGGAGGTACGACCGAGTGTAGTGACCACCCCAACGCCACCAGAACTGGGGAGCCATGCCAATCTGACCCTCGGACGAATCCGCCGACCGAACATCGCGCATGAGCGCCTGGACACGCGGATCCATGTCGGTCTTGTGGGCGTAATAGAGCTGGTCGTAGATTGTCAGTACGGACTTCATCTCCTCACCCATGGACATCCCACTGACAACCTGCTCCATCGCAGTCGTGAAGGCATTCCAGACCAGAGGGTACGTCTCGTCGGAAGGGAGAGGTACAACCTCCTGACCATCAAATGAAACCTTGACAACGGATCCGTGAAGAGGCACCTCCACAAGGAAGTTGCGAGGCTGCCCAACAGCGAGTGTTCCGGTGTTAATCGTAGCCACCTTGCCATTCACATCGACGTTGATCACCGCGTTACGGCTGCCCGTGCTCGTGCAGGTTGCAGCCCAGTTAATGAACACCGTTGCGATCATGGACAGGTCCGGAATGAAACCGAAGATACCGCTGCCAGACGTCGGCATCTCCGCAATGCGCTTGAGCAGCTGACTGTCCAGCTCGTAGCCAAACCCGAAGGTAGACAGCGTCCAGGGATTCTTCATCTCGTGCTTTGACAGTGACTTCACCGTACCCATGGTAGGATGAGGGATCACCGTCTCCGCACCGTCCGTCAGTAGTGCAGCGAAGATAGCGTGACCCGCGAGTTCGGGGCGGTTCGCCACATTCATCATCATGGTGATGGCGGCATCAATGTTCGTAGATGCATCAGGCACAACACCATCGAGCAGATGGTCAAGCCGACGGCGCCCCAGATCGTCCATCAGTGTCGGCGCCATAGCCAGATTGGCATCCGTGCTGAACGTGACCAGAGCCAGAGAGTCCTGTGGACCCAACATCCGCGAGACGCAGCGGATCGTGTACTTGGCCAGATCCATGCGGGTGTAGAAGACCTCGGTTGCCGTCTTGTCCACCAGCTCTGCCATGGATCCAGAGTAATCCAGACCCAGAATGTAGACACCGGGCTGACGCGGAGCTGACGGATCAGCCTCTGCGACAATGTTCACAAAGCGCTGACGTCCCTGGTAGACCAGGTCTGTTGCCGTGACATTGACCTTGCAATCCTTGAAGGGCTGGGCACCCGTAGGTGCAGCCGGGGCAGCAACTACATCAGGGTTAGCCGCCTTCCACTCCTTGACGCGGCGCTGCAAGTCGCGCTCAGGGCGGAAGGATCCCAGCTTGGCGCGGCACGTCGGGCATGAATCGTTGCCCGGGCGGCCGATGTCGCGGTCGCCATGAAACCACTCGTTGATGGCGCTGAGATCGAAGATGTGTCCATTGACACAGCAGTTGACGGGGTTGACGAAGAGGTCCTGCGTGAGGGGGCAGATGAACTCAGAAGGGATGGACATTTTCAGCGAATGATGTTCCATTACCGGGCTGCGACGGGATCCGTTTTTCGGAAAACGAATTGTGACGGTCTACTCCAATACCGAGAACCCCCTCTCTCCAATGACTGACGAAATGCTTCCTTCCCAGCTCTTCGCTCCGCGACCCTTCTACACACCATGGCCCAAGAACACCGAACACATACCGTACAAGTCAACGAAGAGGGGTGAAGGTAACGGCGAAGGGAGGGTCGCCTTTATGTGCAATACCACACCACGTGGTCAGAACAGCCCATACGACCTGCTGAACTTCGACCATCTCGACGGAACGAAGCGAGACAAGGGCGACGTTAAGGAGGATGATAAGGGAACATTCCATACCGGTAAAGAGGCGCGTATTGCCTACCGCCCAATCGCACGAAAAATTGACAGTCTTCTTGTGAGATTCAAACAGCTCGGAGAGGAGCTCGGAGAGAAGGATACAGGAGAACTCTGCGTCGCAGCACTTAAGTCTATCGTTGAGCTGTGTTATCGTCTTCTCACGCGCCGGTTGGCACTGGAGTCAACGCTCCCCTCTGTTAAGCCCATGGTTGATGGTGACAGCGGTCAAGAGATTCCAGTGACGGCTCTGGAGAAGTATAGGCTCTGCATGATCAATGGACGGAACCTATCGGATACTCTCGAGCCCCATCGCGAGACGCTCCAGTTTCTGGACATCACCGATCACGAATACATCCTCGACCCGACAAAAATGATGCGGGATCTGAATGATTTGCGGAACATCTTCAAGGATGTCGTCCTCTTCTTCGTATCTGAGGAGGGGTACCACGTCGTGGACTCGGTTGAGAGACTGCAGATTGAGCGAATCACGTTGGGGGGTCTCCGCTTCCGCGTACTGGGGCAGTAGCGAAGATCGTGCTTAGATGCTCGGAGAACTTACAAGGGACTGCATTTCCCAACTGCTTGTACATGCTTGAGATTGAGCCACTAAAGACGAACGAGTCTGGAAATGTCTGGATCCGCGCACACTCGCGCACAGTCAACCTTCTTTTCAATGAGGGGTGATTGTGGATCACCGGGCCTCCACTACCGCCACCACGGCCTGTGATGGTAGGTGCAGGATCCTCCCACTTCAACTCCCTGTTTCCCAGGTAGCCAGTGACGTTGCACTTGTGCTTCGTACCTACATGCTGGATCTCGGGGTTGTACTCTAACGGCAGGTCACCGATGGCATCGTGCAAGGTCAGCGGGTTGTTACTGGGCTCTGGCCACTTGACCTCAAAGTCAATGTCGTTCCGAACCCCTGCAATGATCACACGCTGCCTCTTCTGCGGGACATCGTAGTTCTTGATATCAAACAGCTTCAACTTGACCCTGTATCCACACTCCTCCAGGTCACTGAGAATCGCCTTCACCACCTTACCCATGTGGTTCTTCTTGTCTTCCTTGGACTCGTATCCACCCATGCTGAGGAGGCCCTTCACGTTCTCAAGAAGGAAGTACGAGGGCTTCTTCAGTTTCAGTAGCCGAAGAATCTCAAGGTACAACTCGTTCCGCGTATCTGCTTCGCTTCGGTACGGATTGGCCATTGAGAACCCCTGGCACGGGAAGCCGCCAATCAGGAGATCACACTCTGGAATGTCCGCGATCTGTTTGATGTCCCCACATACGGCCTTGACGCCGAAGTTCTTCTCGTAAGTGGCACATGCATCCTTGTCAAAGTCATTGACGAAGACGTGGGTATACGCGGGGTTGTTATAGAAGCCGTAGTCGAGACCACCGCATCCTGCAAAGAGAGAGGCGATACGCTTCATGATTGATTACTATGCAGTGGTGAGAAAGTGATTCGTTTTGAAAACGAACTGTCCGTTGTCATGGAAAGTGTCGCTCAGACACAATGGACTCCGACACTCCGAAGACACGTGGCGAAAGCAAGAAGGATGCGCGATCCAAGCGTAACGGCAAGGATCGCCTCGGCAGCAGCAAGGGCACCCGGCAGCGCGAGGCCGTACTGGCCGCAGGTGCAGCACGACCCAAGGGAAAGTAGATTTCTGAAAACGAATTGTCTGCCATCACGCCAAGTCTCAAAGCCTCCCTGACACACACAATCATAGCTAACCACTCTGATTTCTCGTTTGTCTAGGGAACTGTGCTCTAGCGACTTAGCACCTCGCAACTTCAACTTCAACAATGTCTACTGCAACCACCAAGAAGCCGTCCTGGCGCGACGACTTCATCGGCGTCATCGAAGAGGCTCGTAAGGATCCCGCCGCTGCCGCCGCCCTCGACGCCGCCAAGGCCAAGAAGGAGGCCGAAGCCGCACTCCAGGCCAAGCTCAAGGCTGAGTTTGAGCAGAACTGCGTCAACTTCCACGCCTGGAAGAAGGCTAACCCTTACATCATGAAGGACTTCTGGACGCAGGGCAAGGTGGCTCTGGACGGCTGCGGCTGGGAGGAGGAGCCCAAGTGCATCATCCGCCAGGTGCCCAACCGCAACACCTGCCCGTACTGCAAGAAGGCGTAAACACAAAAACAACTTTTCAACTGCCAATCCACTTTTCTGAAAACGAATTGTCTGAGGACACGTCCAGACCCAATAGCCGGGTCAACACACAACATCATCCTTCTTTCCACCATGTCGTCCATTTCCTTCTCCCAGCTCAAGCAGCTCGCCGCCGATGTCTACACCAAGATTGGTCCATGGGCTAGTGAGTCCATCTACCAGAACGCCATGAAGTACGCCCTCGCCAAGGCTGGATTCGCTGTAGAATCCGAGCGTGACATTCCTGTTGAGTACGACGGGATGTATGTCGGCACCGTGCGTGCCGACCTCGTGGTGTCCAAGCAGATGGTCATTGAACTCAAGGCTGTCACGGGTGCAAGTACAAGCACCGTCGAGACTGCCACGATGCAGTGCAGACACTATCTGCGGCTCACGGGTATCGCCGCGGGTGCGGTGGTTGTGTTTCCCCAACGTGACGGGCAGGAAGTCTTCTGCAAGGAAGTCACGCTCACCGACACCGAGCCCGAGGCTCCTGCACCGGTTATTACATTCACCCCCTTTGATGACCTTGTGTCGGAAGCACCCAAGAAGGAGCGCAAGAAGAGGGCGCCCATGTCCGACGAGGCCAAGGCAGCAATGAAGGCCAAGCGGGACGCCACCGTCGCCGCCAAGAAGGCTGCTGCCGCCGAGTAAGCAGTCGTAGACCCGAGTCTACACACAAAAACAACTTTTCAACTGCCAATCCACTTTTCTGAAAACGAATTGTCTGAGGACACGTCCAGACCCAAAGCCCCCCCCACAAGCCTCCTTCTCTTCTCAAACGTCAACATGGGTTCTTCTAACAGCAAGGTTCAGTGCCTCCTTCGCCCCGGCCAGAGCGGTAAGACCAAGAAAATGCAAGACCTCATCCGCGAGTACGCCGACATCGCGAATATCTTCCACGGCGAGGGAGCGACGCCGCTGGACATTGTCATTTGCTCCAACAACCGCAGCCTGGCACACCAGACCACGGTGCGGATGAACAACGACCTCTTTGACTCCGACAGTATCGAGGACGATGACTCGGATGACGGACCCGCCGATGCCCAGCTGACCGGCTCATGCTTCTCGTGGGTCTCCGGTACCAAGGGTATCATCAAGCCCGAGCACCTGGCATGGGACATCGTTACCGGAAAGGTCTCGATGGTTGTCTGCTGTGCCCACAAGAAGCGTCTGGACTATGTCTACACGCTTCTGACCAAGCTCAACGAGTTCCCTAGCTACCGCAGCAAGGTGAACATCTGGATTGACGAGGCCGACGCCTCGATCAAGCTCTGGAGCCGCCCGGTCGTTGACGTCACGCTGCTGTCGAGTGTGCAGACCGTGACGCTCGTGAGTGCAACCTTCAACACCATCTTGAAGAAGTACGAGCGACTTCACGTGCTGGGTGACGTCATCACGCACCCGCCGTCCTACCACAAGGTTGCGGACTGTACACAGGTGGTGGACGATGAGGCCGGTGACGCGGTTGCCTACCTGGCGGCCGTTCTGGCCAAGAACCCGCAGCTGGTTCAGCCCGGTATCCGCCTGTTCGCCCCGGGCGACCACATCAAGGTCTCGCACAACGACGTTGCGAACCACCTTCTCGGCCGCGGCTTCGCAGTTCTCGTCCTCAACGGATCTGAGAAGCGGATCCGGCTTCCGGGTGCCGAGCCTTCGATTGTTCTGGCCGACAACGCTGGACCTGAGCCGGAGGAAATCGGGAAGCAGATGGCCCGGCTGTACCGCGACCACAACCTTCAACGGTTCCCGTTCGCTGTTACGGGCCACCAGTGCGTTGGCCGCGGACTCACGTTCCAGAACGAGAACTTCCTGTTTGACTTCGGAATTGTTCCGCACATCTCAGACCCGGCTATGGCCTACCAGACGGCCTGTCGCATGGCGGGAAACATCCGCTTCCTGCCTGGCTACAAGCAGGTACCGCTGGTGACCACCGCTCGGATGTGGACTGTCCTTCTCCGCCAGGAGGCCTTCGCTGTGAACCTGGCCCGGATTGTGAGGGAGCGGAACCTTCTTGACGTGGGTGCTGAGGAATTCAACGAGGCTGCGGGTATCGCCAACACGGCGGCCGTGCGGGACTATGAGCTGTCGCCGACCTTCGCGACATCGGCAGAGGCAGCGGCGTGGTGTGACCGCAACCTCTCCTACGGCAAGTCGGTGTACGGGCTGTATGACGCGGAGGGCAACGCGGGTCTGACGCACATCAAGTACCGTGGCCTCCTGCGGCCCCTGCTGACCGAGGCTGAGCTCCGTGCGTCCGTTGACATGGGCCAGGGTGCAAACACATCGGCTCGTGTCATGCCGGTTCTGGATGCACAGTGGGGCGTTGCGGACGCGGCTCGTGTGATGCCGGTCTCATGGCTAGGTGTACCCGAGGGTGCGGACAAGGCGCGTGTGATGCCGGTCAGTGCCCAGCAGGTGATTGTGTGGGTCGCCATCTACAAGAAGGACAAGCGCCGTGCGGTGACGGCAAGACAGTTGTTCGGAGGACGCTGAATCCCAACAACAGAACAAAAATTTTTACATCCGTGTGTGAATCCAGATTTCTGAAAACGAATTCATGGCGATCACGGCTAGTCCAATAGCCGGTCATCCAAAGTGGCCATCCAAGACACGCTTCCAAGCACCCAACGCCAAGATGTCTACGACTGCCATCGCCCCCCGCAAGAAGCCCCAGTGGCTCCTCGATGAAGAGGCCGCTGACCCTTCCCTTGCCGCAAAGCTTGAGGCTGCGCGGGTTGAAGCCGCGAAGGTTTCAGCCGAGAAGGCCGCACGTGACGCAGAACGTGCCGCCGCCTGTGCCGCATGGCATGCCGCTCGTCCTGAGTGGGTCATGCAGACGGTTGAGATTGCCCCTGGCGTGAGGGGCAATGAGCGCGAGTGGGAAGTGCCCCCGAAGACGGGCCTTCGCCGCGTCCGCAACAACGCCAAGTGCCCGTATTGCGGCAAGTAAACCACAAATGAGGCGAAGGACAATCTGAAGGACAACGATGGCGAGTAAGGCTAATCTCCCCCCGAAGACCCCGAGCTGTAGCGCCCGTTCCGCATCCGCCACGCACTAACCCTTTTGTTTTTGCTGTGTCCCCACGAATCCACTTTTCTGAAAACGAATTGTCTGCCATCACGGACAACCGGTGAGTGGGAGTTGATACCAGACCAACCAGCGATGGAACAATGCCGCGAACAAGGTATCCAAGAGGGTAAGATGTCGGGAGGGTACACGCAGAGTACCAGCTTGAGAGACTCCTTTTGTTTTTGGCTGTGTCCCCACGAATCCACTTTTCTGAAAACGAATTGTCTGCCATCACCGAAAACCAATAGCCGGGCCCCCAACACACTTCCACTTCCACTTCCACTTCCAACATCCAACATGTCTTCCTCCAACCTCAACACGCTTCTCAAGCAGCAGATCAAGGACGCCGTTGCCGCCATCTACGACGAGCAGGGCACACACGCCGCCAACAGGTACTCCAATCCGGAGCAACTGTCGAAGGCCCTGCTCGACATCCTCTTCCCCGAAGAGGCCGCCCACAACACCGAGGTCACGGGCGTTGTTCGGGTCCCGACCGTGCAGGACGAGGCCAAGGCCTCCGACTCCGAGTCCACGGACTCCAAGAAGGAGCGCAAGAAGCGCGGACCCATGTCCGACGAGGCCAAGGCCGCAATGAAGGCCAAGCGTGAGGCCACCATTGCCGCCAAGGCCGCGGCCGCACCCGCACCCGCGGAGGCCGCACCCGCCTCCCCCAAGGCCGAGGAGGCCAAGCCGGAGCCTGAGGCACCCGGCGCTCCCAAGAAGGAGCGGAAGCCCCGCGGACCCATGTCCGACGAGGCCAAGGCACAGATGAAGGCCAAGCGCGAGGCCACCATCGCCGCCAAGAAGGCTGCCGCCGAGTAAGCAGCCGTAGACACGCGAGTCTACAAAAAAAATAATTTTCCATTTGGGAGGCCACCCTGCATGAATCCAGATTTCTGAAAACGAATTGTCCGACATCACGACCGACCTCAGAGCCGGTCATCCAAAGCAGCCATCCATTCCAAGCTTCCAAGCCTTCCTTCCAACGCAAGAATGTCCCTCCGCTTCGTTCCGTACGCCGTGCAGATGCGCCGCGCGGGGTTCGTCCCCACGCACACCAAGTCCTGGTCGATCTACTCGCCGAAGTGGATCCAGGCGCCGCCTCCGAGTCCCGCCGTGGACATGGCGGCCGTTGACCGCGTGGTCAACAGGCTGACGCGCTTCGTCGCCAAGTGGGTCGCGCAGTCCCGCGGCCTCCGCCGCCAGGAGCGCATCCGCGCCGCCGGTGACAAGTGGCGCAACGCCGTGATGTCCGACGACTGGTTCGCCATCTCCGAGGCCGCCGACCGCCGCGAGGTCGCGCGTCGCCGCCGCGAGTTCCAGGCCTGGTGCGAGATGCCCGAGGCTGCATGGAAGGCCATCGGCCGCCAGATGATCGCGGCCGCCGCCGACATCGGGCCGCTGATTCGCGACATCCTCCGCCCCGTCTGGGAGGAGCGCGACCGCCGCGACCGCAACCGCGCACGGGCCGCCGTTGAGACCGCGCAGGTCTGGCGCGAGGTGGCGCGTCCCCGCCACCAGGCCCGTCGTCGCAATCACTTCGACACCGGCTCTGACTCTGAGTAAACAAACCATAAACTGCTGAAACCACAACCACAAATGAGGCGAAGGATCATTCGAAGGGCAACGATGGCGAGTAAGGCTAATCTCCCCCCAAGAACCCCGAGCTGTTGCACCCGCGCCCCGCATCCGCCACGCACTAACCCATCCCACTCCCGCAGGTACTCTTTTCTATTTCCAAAACTCAGTTGCATCCCATTCCATATCCTGCGTCCGTCCGCGGCTCCGAGGAGTTTGTGCAAACGTACCTCAGAATGATCCACTTTTCGTAGGTGGTGAAACTGGATTCCGTGGGTCGATACGCCAAGGCCCCGCGGCTGTACTTCGCGCGATTCATGAGTTTTTGGGGGGTGGGGTAAATGTTGAGTTGGCGAGGTTTTTTCGCGGCTCACTATAATG
>Ga0209188_1001247_pt1 | contig 21124 bp, 7 predicted proteins | sample C_130625_EF_Meta_FD_187307 | JGI IMG/M metagenome (GOLD analysis project Ga0209188, IMG submission 187307) | Freshwater microbial communities from Lake Croche, Canada to study carbon cycling - C_130625_EF_MetaG (SPAdes) (version 2) | ecosystem: Environmental > Aquatic > Freshwater > Lake | place... | reverse complement strand
TGGCCATTGCGTTGGCTATGTTGGGGCTCGTTCACTTTTTGTTGTATGAATTGCCGAAATTGCTGAAAGTCGGGGGAGGAGGAGGAAAGGGTTGAGGGAAGTAGGCTGGAGGGGAGGGGAGGGGGATGGGCCAGGCCAGGCCAGTTCGAATTGTTTTTCCAGGTGGCAAAAAAATTCGACGAAGTTTACTATAAAAATCTTTCATTTCAAATTCCCTTTTTTTCTGCTCATTCGACATTATTTTTACAGCTTGCGTCTGAATCGTTTTCAAATTTTAACGCCCCCCCCCCAAATATGGTGTATACGACTAGTACCATCAGTGCTGGAGGATCCGTTTCGATTTTGGACGGTAATCTAGCACTAGTAGTTAAGTATACTGATAATACAATATTAAATATGCTGTATGCTGGACAGGTCGTATGGGATTCTGGTTTGCAGATGTACAAATGGTCAGTACTTTATCAAAGTAAACCAGAATATGATTCAAATAGTGGGCTTATAAACGAAGTTGTTTCTAAAATGATAGACGGGAGTTTTTTGATGACTGATGGAAACGACGATCGCCATTATGGTCCTGGTTCAAACTTCAAACTTCCTCCTGGGGCGACGCAAGCCTTACCACCAGACGGTTACCCCACTTTGACGACATCTACTCCAGCCCCGACATCTACTCCTGCCCCGACATCTCCTCCTGCCCCGACATCTACTCCTGCCCCGACATCTACTCCTGCCCCGACGTCTACTCCAGCCCCGACATCTACTCCTGCCCCGACATCTACTCCTGCCCCCACTCCCGTGCCAGCATCCCATTTAAATACCTTGTCTGATATCAATCCAGTGACGTCCGCAATTGAGACATGGGATGCATGTGGTAACTTGGTCGTTCGAAACTATGATCACATGATTTTGCAATATCTTACTTCTGGGTTCGTTGTTTCCGATGGATCAAATGGATGGAAATGGGGACCTGGAAAAGCACCTATAACGGATTCCGACAGCTATTACATGAATCTAACAGTATCCAAATATATCCAGGGAGGCTATATCTCCTATTTAAATGGTCAATTCTCTCAGGGGCCTAATTACAAGCCTGCGCTTGCGCCTGCGCCTGTTATAGCGACCGCACCAACACCAACACCAACACCCTCAGCTCAGCCAACCGCACCAGTATCAAAGGTGTCCCCCATCTACCTTAATTCAGTAACTGTAAGTACTGCTGGTATGGATCTTAGCGGCGGCAAAATCATAAATTTAATTGATTCTTTAGACGATCAAAGTGCCACAACCAAAAAATATGTCGATATTGCGGATGCTTACTTGCAAGCGCAGCTGAATGGTCTTGCTGGATCTGACGTTGTGTTGAGCTCCCTCGCTCAACTAAAGCAGTATTTGGATACTACAGACCCCACAAATACTCAGCTTCTTTTGGACTGCGTGAAAGCACTTAAGCTAGTTGTCGATACAAGTCATAATACCTCCGTCAATGTCTATGAAGGATCATTCAATATGCTTTATGCAGACATGCTGGAGGCAAATTCCGCTGAGATTGATTCTCTCAGTGTCACGGAAGGCTCGTTCAACATGATCAAGACGGGCCAGTTGGACGTAAGCTCCGCTGAGATTGATGCTCTCACTGTCTCGGACGGCTCGTTCGATATGTTAAGTACCATGATCTTGGATGCCAGCTCTTCCACAACGGGCGTTTTGGTAGTGACCAACGCCGCCAGTGTGGCAGGCGAATTGACGACTGTGTCCCTCGGCGCGAACCCCGATTCAAATATTTTAAGAATCGTATCCGACGTCAGTATGGTAGGTCACACATTGCGAGGTGCAAGCGAATTGGAGTCGGTACTTCTTCGTGCATCCATCATCGAGAGTCAGCAGACTGGTGTACCTATGGTAGCGCTCAGCGTTTTGGATATGTGCGGAAACAAGGTTCAGAATCTAGCGCCAGGAACGGCGGTTTCGGACGCCGCTACCATCGGCCAGCTCTCGAGCCAAATTGGGGGCTTAACCGCGCAAATTAATGCGCTCCAAGCCAACCTTAAACAGTTGTATAGCTTGCTCTACCAAGTAGACGCACCCATTCCCGCTTTTCAACCCATCTTACCGACTCCGTCCTCCATCCATTAAACTCTTTCTCCCATTTTTTTTTTGTTGAAGCATTTACTAGTATACATGCAAAACATTTGTTTCGAAAAGTTTTCGTTTTTTTGTTTAAATTAAGTGAGTTATGGTCTTGTGTGCGATTCGTGTAAACGATCATCCAACAATTCCTAGGCGATTCCAGACCATTACTCATACAGGGAAAAATTTAGCACCCAGAGGAATTACAAAAACAAAGGCGAAACGTCAAATTCGTCATGTTCATGATTACTATCTAGAGCGCGACCCTTTACGTGATTCTACTGTGCGTGATTGTACTCCTGGGAGATTGGCCACTCGTAGAGGTACCCGACAGAGGCGACAGCCTGAACGATATAGCCCCACTTTTCAGCGGGGGCCTTATCCTGCAACACGGAGGCGCCCAAGAAAATAAAAGGACCACAAAAAAAAACAATTTAAGAACAAAAAAAAGGAAAGAGGAAGAAAGTTCTGCGATTTCATGAAATCCATATATAGATCACATTTTAATCGTTTTTGTTGTCCATCATTTTCATTGATTAGTTCGCTTCCCTCTCGATGGCTTCTCACGATGGTCAAAAGGAATTCGTTCTTACCCTTCGCAATCGTCAAGTTTATGACTTTTATCAACAGCATCGGTCTGTCGATTTCGAAGCAATGAATATATTTTTGGTTCAATTTCTTGAGCAAATTTTGCGAACCACGGAAGGAGAGGCCACCAGTGAAACGCTGACGACTCTGTTTCTCACGAAATTGCAGGGCATTGAAGAATCAATTGTTGCCATGAAAGAGAGCGTCTCAAAATCTCAATCGGACATCAGTCTTTTTGTCACGGCGAAGATTGCGGATGCCGTTCGCGACTGTATCACGGATTTGCGGGGTCTTTTGGCGGGATATTCTGCTCAACAAAAAGAGTTGTTGGAGCCGATGATTCAAAAAGTCTACGAAGATGTATTGCCTGCGGCTATGGAGAAGTTCCAGCAATCGATGGTTGCGGGAGAGGACAAAGGGGTCACCGAGAAAGGGTGGCTGGACTTGGCATTGACGCGGTTCAAAGACGGCATCGTTTCCGAGACCGCCGTTCTGCTCGGGGGCAACGGAGGGGGAGGCGTCTCTGGCTCTGGTGGCTTGGTCGATTCCCACACGATGACAGATTTTCGTCAAGCCATGACTTCTCGCATTCAGGAAATCCAGGCCGTATTAAGCACTCAAATGGCCGTTTCCGATTCGCGGGTCGACTCCCGCTTTACGGAAACCGATCGTAAAATGGCCGAATTGAAAGAGTTGACCACGTCGAATGTGGCCAAGCAAATCGCCCTGCACGGCGACGTCCAGGGCATTCTTCGCAAATTCGAAAACAGTTCGGGAAAGGGCAATGCTTCGGAGATGTTGGTGCACCATCTCCTTTTGGGTCTCTATCCCTCTGCCGAAATCCAGCACGTGGGCAACGAACAAAAGGAGACGGGGGATATTATGTTTTCACGGGCCAATCGACCACGTATTCTTATCGAGAACAAGGAGCATGAGAGCCGTAATGTGGAGCGCAAAGACGTGGAAAAATTCATCCGTGATTGCGATCTCCAAGATTGTTGTGGAATCATGATGGCGCAGCACAGGGGAATTGCAAACAAGGAGAATTTCGAGATTCAGTTTCATAATGGCAATGTTTTGTTATACTTGCACAAAGTAGGGTTCAACCCTGACATTATCAAACTGGGGGTGGATATGGTGGAGTCGTTGAAGGCGAAATTGGACGAAATGCGGTCGGAGGGGGGTGTGGGATATGCGGTGCCGAAGGAACAGATGGACGCCATCAATGCGGAATTTACCGCTTTCGCCCAACAAAAAGTTGTTTTGTTGCGCACGATGCGCGACGCGTACGAGAAAACGTTGGCCATGGCACAGGATCTGAGTTTGCCAACTTTGGAAAAAGTGCTGCAGGTAAATTACGCGTTTGCGGGGACCAAAGCGGAAAATATTTGCCAGTTTTGCGATAAGTTTGTTCCCAAATCGATGGCGACTCACCTGCGATTTTGCGAGCGTAATCCCAATCGAGTGGGGGGCGGGATTGGGGGAGCGGGTACAAGTGGAAGTCTTGAAAGCGCGGCCGACGGCCTGTCGGGGGGACCGTCGGGGGGACCGTCGACTACTACGATTCCAAACGGTGGCGGAGGCGGGGGTGGTGCTAGCGGAGGATCAGCTCCGTCGACAAAGAAACAAAACTCGTCTCGCGGCAAAACGCGCATCAAATAAAAGCAGTCAAGAAATCGCCAAATCCTGCCTTCAATCGTAAACTGCTCGCTCGTTCCATGCTTTGGAATAATGCTTTTGATTGGAGCGAAGAAAATGGAATGATTGTTCTTTTCGATATTCGGGATATATAGTACTTAAAATTGTTTTGTTTTCTCGCTTAATAAATTCGTTCCGATGAACCAAACTCATGTCCACATTTAGAGTAGCTTTTGTGGAACTATGCAACTTGCCCAACATCAACGGACCCGTCGGGCATAAAGCGGTGGATCCGTAATATTTGTTTTGTACGTTTTCAACAATCTTGTTAATCGCTTGAAGAAGAAACGGATTCCCCTTTTTGCTCATCATAAAGCCGTTCCATAGCGCATATTCGCTAATGCTGTCGCGGACGAAATGTTCTTCTTCGATAATGTCAATCAAGGAAAAATTGTTCTCACATGCTATTTTGATGTCGGCGTAGACGCCACCATTAATATAGAGAATACACAATCGCCATAAATCGGCTTTGTACGCGCCAGGAATGAGAGAATCGAATGCCGCAAGGACATTTTCATTAAAATGGGTTAAAATAAATTGCCGACAATCTTCGTTGTCGAACAAGTAATGGGCAAATTGGGGATTCTGGGACTTGAACAAGTCTACTCTTTCTTGCATTTTCGGAGGCAAGTCTTTTGTATACCATGTTTGGTAAATATTGAAAGGAATTGGCGGTGGGTCTATTTCGTCTTGTGGAGAATTCATTGCTTCTTTATCTCTTTGATATTATCTTGATTTTGATAATAAAATTAACAATTCGCTTTACATTTGCATGCGATAATATATTGGAACTAAAAATTTTATTCTTTTTTCTCGTCGCTTTATGGCGTGGAGTCATAAAAGGGAGTCATTCAAAAAGAAATGGGTTGGGATGGTTGGGATGGTTGGGATGGTGGGGTGGGGGGGGGGAAGTTCTCCGTCTCTGGTTTACATTCCATTGGGGGGAGGATAAGGTACGGACGAACTTCAGCCTCCTTTCATTTTGAATCTGCGGCGCGGTATCCGACGATGCTTTTTGAATGAACGACTAGAATATGGTTTTTTGGTTCTTCTGTGGCGCCTTTTTCCGCCATTCGATGAGGCATACTCCAACTTCAATTCTTTCAGTAGTTTATTTACATTACCAAAATTCAATATTAAATCATCTAAACACATTCTCATGTTATTTTCAACGTGTGAGCGATTTTCACTGGATAGAGTAGTTTTGTAAACATTCGACAAATACTTTTGAGCAATTTCAATCTTTCCCTTCAAACCCCTTAGGAAAGAGGGAAATTTGTCATCTGTTCGTTTGTGCGTTCTCATGGTTTCCAGAAAATTTGAGTTCAATCGTCCTCTAAATTCTTTTGCTCTTTCGTCCAATCGATTTGCCAACGTACGCAATTTTTCACCAAAATAAGATACCACTCTAGTGAAAACACGTATATCAAACTGAGTAGGGGAATCACTATCTAACATCGGTTGGATGTCCTCTGAAAATCTAGATTTCACCTCTAAAATTTTTGCTTCAATATATGTTTGATCGGCATCTTTCAATTTGATTAATTCTTGTACGAAAGAATCAGCATTTTCATCGATAGTAAATTTAAGATAAAGTAGCGTTTTGTAGTCTTTTTGCAATTTTTCGATTGACGTTTTTTCTCCACTTCCGAAACTCTCCCAGGCGTCAAATATTCCAGTCGACGAAGGATTAGAACGAAACATTCGATTAAAAGGATTCCAATCTGAATAATACGATGGCGATTCACGTTTATTCATGTCCGATGGTGTGTCAGCTTTACTCATGTCCGATGACAAATCATCTACCCTCATATTCGACGTCAAATTATCTACACTCCTGTCCGATGGCGTATTATCTACACTCCTGTCCGATGTCAAATCATCTACCCTCATGTCCGATGACAAATCATCTAGACTCCTGTCCGATGTCGAATCACCTACTCTCGCCTCCGATTGCGATTCTAAGGCTTTATTTCGGTCTTCCAATCTTTCTCTCAAAATCAGGGAATTTTTTACTCCTGTGATTTTCTGATTCAACTTTTTAAGCAACTCTGGAATTTCTTTACAATACTGCATAAAGAAATCAATAAAAAAAAAGATTCCATTTTTTTGCATTGACTTCAAGTTAGATTTTTCCGCAATGATATGACTATATCTGTTTATTGCTTCAGTAGCTTCTTTGTTCAAAGAAGCTAATTCATGTTTTTTATGCATTTCATCACTTAAAATGTCATGTAATTTTTTTGATTCATCAAGTCGACGTCTCAATTTCTCCGTATCTTCGGTATGGGCTTCATTTGTCAAAGACAATAAAACTGATTCATAAATGTCTCTACCAAACGGAAATTGTTTTCCCATAAATAATTGCTGAATGTTTTCATTCACTGATGAATTTTCTAATAAAGCATTTCTTGCGGTTTCTAAATCACCAACGAGCAATCGCCGAATGAATCCTTGGGTATTTTGAATAATTGAATTAGCATTATCTTCTGTATGAGCACTTCTAAAGTTTTCTTGTAGTTTAGAATATTCCTCGTCGAGGGGTTTTAATTTAAGATATACATGAGAATGAGAGGATTGAATATAAAGCAATAATGCATAATCGTATCTTAAGCTTTGAAAAATATCGTATAAGCGATTGAATGTTTCAATCTGCTCCTCCGATTTTGGATTCTCCATTTGATTCATTTGATTAAGTTGTTCCTCGTGCGCCTCCGAATTTGGAGTCTGCATTTGATTAACTTCTTTACGCTGGGATGAAAAAATCTTTCTTAATGCTCTTCTAATTCCTAATGAAAATTTCCTTCTCGTTGTAGTTGTCGACGAATGTGGTGGACGAGCGGTTCTGTTTCTAAACAAACGAAAGGGATTCATCGGGATTTTTTTTCAAAATGAATCAACAGAAACCAAATGCGATATTTACAGGAAAAAAAATGTTAGTATACTTTGCATGAACGGAAAAAAATCGAGGCGCTGGGGGAGGGGGGGGGTTATCGACAGTAATCATCCTCCTTACATTTTGAATCTTCTCTGCGGCCCCCGACGATGCTTTCTGAATGAACGACTAGAATATGGTTTTTTGGTTCTTCTGTGGCGTCTCATTCCTCCACTCTGTTGATGAGAATGGCTTCTAATCGCGTCATCCAAAATTTCTGGCTCAGGAAATCTCTTGTCATCCAAAATTTCTGACTCAGGAAAATCGTCATCCCAAATTACTAACTCATCAAACCTCTCGTCATCTAATTGTTTTGACTTAGGAAAAATCATATCATTCAAGTCTAGTGTTCTATTTTGCACCTCCCGAAAATATTCATTTAATTTGTCGATTCGAAGTAAGATATCGCCTTTATCGCTCGGAAGTCTCATTAAATCTTCTTTTTTTTCTGAAACTATATAATAACGAATCATCTTAAGTGCCCGTGCGGCATTTTTATACTTTTGTGTCTTAGAAAAATTTGATTTATTTTCGTTCAATAGTCTTTGAAGATTTTCAATTTCTGATGCATAAGTTTTATTTGACAATAAAATTAAAACTGATTTATAAATTTCAATATCAAATGGAGATAAATGCTCCACCAATAAATCCTTCATGTCTTGATCTAATGTTTGAATTTCAAAAAGAGTAACCTTTATGTCTTTTAAAGGTTGATCGAGGAAAATTAAAATGAATTCTTTGGTTTCACGAATAATAGAGTTAGCTTCTTCTTCTGTATTCTTACTTGTAAAATCCGATTTTATTGCATCATAAGTTTTCGTGTAACGTGTCAAAATGCTTACAAATTCCTTACATTTAGTGTCGCTTTTATAAAATGCATACAAAATTTTATTTAATAAATTATAATCTAATATTAATGCATCTATAATTAGGCGTAAATGTTCGAATTCTTCCTTCTGCTCTTTCGATTTTGGATTCTCCATTTTTTTAGGCTGGGAGAAAAGATAATATTTCCTTCTCGTTGTAGTTGTCGACGAATGTCCATTACGAGCGGTTCTGTTTCTGAACCAACGAAAGGGATTCATCGGGAGTTTTTTTCAAAATGAATCAACAGAAGTCTAAAGGCGATATTTACAGGAAAAAAATTTGATAGTATACTTTTTATGAATGGAAAAAAAGGCTGGGAGGGGGGGGGGAGGGGGAAATTCTCTGGAGATTTCATCAAAATCTTGATGAATTTTTGCACATAGAATACAGAATTCGCGTAAGATAATAAAAGAGTAAATAGGTCAACGAAATGCTGAATACACTCAATGTCGATCGAAACGAATTGGATTTTTGTAGTAACATGCTTATGCCAGTAAAAACAAAGATCAGAAACAAAATAAATGAGTAGACCGACAAATAATAAAAAAGATCGCAGTAGTTCTGCGGTAGAGGTCCAAATAGATAATCGTTCAAGTCCATGGTAAGCGGTAGGGAAGGGGGTGGTAAAAAATAAGAGAGGGAGGGGGGAGAGGGAGGGGGGGAGAGGGAGGGGAAGGGGAAGGCAAGGAAAGGATCGGTAAACTTTCTTTTGTCGCTTTTTTTGTACTCGAACGAAGAAAAAAATATCTATATTTTGAAGAGATGACCTTTCCCTGTGTTTGGCTCAGGAATTTCAATTTTCTCCAAATATTCTTTCATTAAAATGGATTCCATCACACAATAAAAAAGACGAGTATTTTCTGTGCCTTGAGAATCCGTTTCCAATACTTTTCGATGGAAAAAAAGAAAAAGCATCACAGGCTGCAAAAAGGACTCTGGATACAATTGAGAATATACCAAAAACCGCTTCACGTGGGCATTTGTCACGGGTGTCAAAAGTTGACGAGAAATGAGATGGCAGTATTCTCCGAGCAAGAGAAGCAAGTGGAATTCGCTGGCCTCTTTCGCCAGCGTCTGGCATATTCCCACCAATTCCTGAATTTTGTCGCGATGTTCGATCTCTTCGCGGATCTCTTCGTCTTTGATTTCTTCGTCTTCGTCGGAGGTGAAAATGATATGTTTGTCCCTTTTCTCTGTATTTGCGTTTGCGCTTTCCAGCAAAAGGGTTGCGATGGGTGCCAGGAAAGCAGATTCTAGATGATCAAACGTATGTTTCGTTTCTCGGTAAAGCATCTCCACAAAATGAGCCATGGGAGGATGAATCTGGAGAATGTCTTTATTCATGGAGTCAGACAGAAATCGATGAAGTTCCACAAACCAGATATCATAAAGCGTACGGAGGGGAACAAGAGCCTCTTTGGCCGATCGATTGTGTATCACGCGAACGGTGTCGTAAATGCGGCGCATGGTATGCATGAGCGGACCATTTGTTTGATGACAATTGATCGTGGCTACCAGTTGTTGCTGCATTTCCAAAAGGAGGCGATCCATGTCATCCGAAGATGGGTCGGAACTGGGGATCGTCGTGAGGATCGCGTTGAATTGTTCCACCAGCTCTTCCGTTGCGCACATGGAATGGTAGGCGATCTGGAACCGATGGAAAATGGCCATGAGAAGGGAATCGACCACCAGGGATCGAGACAAATCGTTGATCCATTGGTGAAGCGACGATTCCCAAAACGAAGGGCTTTGTAGCCAGAGCGATTGAAGGCGCTTGCATTTCTGAAAAGCCGTGGCAAGCGTAGTCGGGGAAAGGTAGACGAGGAAGGAATCGTCAGGTCCATCGTTGTCCTCCAGGGGACGAAAACAAAACTGGGACGATTTCTTTTTGCTGGGGAGTGTTTTCGTGGAGTCGCCCAGTTGACGCAAAAAGGAGGAGGCCAATTCCCATCCTGTTTTGGTTATACTGGATCGGACGGGTCCGAAACGGAGGGTATGTTGCGGCCATTCCTGGGGAGTTTGATCAGCCATGAAATGTTGAAACATTTTAAACTCTTCGGCGTTCATCCAGAGACACATTGTTTTTGCGGGATGGAAGAGATTACGTAGGCGAGAAAGGTCGGATGTAGAAAAGGTGAAAGTGGGCAGAATCGGCCAAGGAGGAGAATGATGGGCGATAGTGTTGCTTCCTTCATCGACGAGGAGAAGGAGGGAAGGGTCACGGGATGAGTTTTGGCGTACGATGGAGAGAAGGACAGATTTGTTGCGGGAGTCTAGAGCGGGCACCCATTCCCCACCAACGACTGGGAAGGGGTCGGATAGTTCAGATGACTCTTTTGTTGCATGATCGATTTCGTCATCGGTTCGGTTGTCTTGTCTATCTTTTGACGTCTTTGATTTTTTCCCACCTCCGATCATGGAAAAGCCCCCCAGAACGCCACCACCACCACCACCACCACCACCACCACCACCACCGCCACCACCGCCACCACCGCCACCACCCACTTCGCGTCGGGTGCGTTGATAATCCACGTTGGTGACGACTTCGTCGATCCCATCACTGAAAAAGACAAAATGAACGATTTGGGGGAAATTCATATGATCATTATTTTTAAAGCTTTCGTTTTCAAGAGAAAGCGTCAATTGACGGGATGGATCATATCGAAAATCATTTTCTTGGAAATCGACCAGGCGACCGTAAAAGGACGGTGACTTACTGATCGGATTTTGTACCGTGAACAAGAAGTTGAATTGGGGAACTTTCTCGACCAGTTCATCATCACCTGATGTATTAAAATGATATTGGCGGTACACAGTATGGACATTTTTCACGACTTGTGTCCAAAATGCAGCCACTTGGGTATTGTTGAAAAGGGCTTGCATATGTGCAAATGTCGTCATAGGAATGACATCGCTGAGCAAAGTATTTTGGGCAAAATTTTGAGGTGTACTGCTATTGTAAGTAGCACGATTGTAATAAAGGAAATGAAGAATAAAACGGTCGATCAAATCAGTAAATACAGAGCGACGATCTTCGGTAAAGTTTTGATATGGTTGCCATCGAGTAAACGTTGAAGATGGTAGAAAAGTATCCGACGAACAATTCCGCACAAAGTTTCTATTCCTGGATCCATCAAAAAAGAGAGAAATTTGCTGAAGAAGGGCTTTATCGCGAGATTGCTTATCAATATTGAGGGAGTTGAAAACATCAATAAAATTCCGTTTGGCAGCGGGAATCCCAGGAGTATTCAAAAAGGAAAAAATATCAAGTCGGCGATTTTCGATCAATTGATGGCGTTTTGTTTGGTAGTCTTGGTATTCCCTCAACCAATTTCGTAAGCGATGGCGAACTCGAATATATTGGTAAGAGATAGGGTTATCTTTCCTTGTGTGTGCAGTGGCGTCCAAAACAATATCGCGAATGGTTGAATGGCCATGAAGAAGTAATCTTGCATTGTAATTAGGATCATTTTCGTGATGAAGATAGAAGATTACATCGTATGGATAGAGAGGAAGGGGAGATTGATCAAAACAAAGATTCCATTTTCGTTTGATGTCGAGGCAGTAGTAAATAAGCAAGCATTTGGGTAAGCAAAAAGGTGTAGTCATAAGGGAATGCAGAGGGTCTTGATTCAGTGGAGGCGCTTGGTAATGAGGAACGTTTCCATTACCGTTTGCGGCTTGAAAATGATTTTCCATTTCGTCAACTGCATATCGATTATAATTTTTTCTTATATCTTTTATCTCGCAAAGATTTGCTGGATGTGCTCTCAACAGTCGACGAAAGGCAAGTTTGTTAGAAAAACTCTTTGAGAAACTGCTTCCTGTGAGACATGTCAAATCGCGACGATTATGACGAAAGCGCCAGTGAGATCGCCATTCTTTGTCAAAAAAGCGTAAAATTTCCATTGCGGTAGTGTCCTCGGTGGCGGCCAGTCTGTCCATATTGGCAGCCTGGAAAGATGTTTTTGAAGGATTCAGAGCGGTACATAAGTCGATGTTGTGTCCCTGATCTCTAACTATTCCGTATTGTCCTATGATTGTCATTTTGGAATTGTAAACATAGGACCAATGGACTACAAACTTTACATCAGGGAACATTTCATCGCGAACAATATCGTTGAGTTGATCTTGATAAAAAAACAAAGGAGAGTACTGTGGCAAGGAATCCGAGCCCGCTAACTCTAGCCTCCCAATAGTAATCGTGTGATCATCTGAAATGACCAGAACAAAGCACGAATCATGATCGCGTGCATTTTTGTCGTAAGGAACTTCCAGAGCATACACGGCAACGAATTTTTGTCTCATCATCCATCGTTTAATTTTATTTTCGTTGATGGCCGAGGCAGAAAGAATAATACGTAGCTTATCCGCTCCCGCGTTGCAATCTTCGACAATACCCGTCGTTGCTCTAGCTGACCTTGTCGTGGCTCCAATACGATAGTAGTTTCCTGATAAGAATCGTACTGGACTCGGAAATCGCAACCAAATGTTTGGAATAGCAGATAATTGAGAACGATTACACAGATCAGGCAAACGAAAAACAATATTTCGAACAAAGAGATGATCTATTTGCACAGTCAGAGAATGAAATTGAAATGGACGCTCGAGACGAACTGTATTTACGTGTACACTCCAATTTTGCAAATACGATTCAAAATCCGATTTTGATCCAGATGGATCTAATAGATTATGATCCATAATCATCAAAATTCCGCGATATCGGTCACCCTTCTCACTGACGGTAAGAGAGAATTGGTCAAAATCATCTTCGTCGTCTGTGTTTTTCAATTCGTATGGATTCAATATAAAAATAGCGTCCTGTCGAATTGAATGTTCTCTTATTGTTGCTTGGAAAAATTCAATCATACCAAATGTTTTATTGTCTGTTACAGCTGACCAAAAAAAATCACCATAGTTTTGAGCATATTGAAAAATTTTATCACGCTCAATTCTTTTATTTGCATGTTGACTGTAAACGATTTGAATATTTGATGTTGGATCTGCTGTTTTCATGCGTTTATACAGCGTCGACTCCACGAATGGACAAAAAACCATTGGGCTATTGTATTTAGATTCACACATGCATAAAAAGTTATACATAACGTCTCCATAGTATACCTCCTCCAAAAGCTGAATTATTCCTGGTTCGCCTGCACGAAAAAACCGCAAATTATTTAATTCGATGGTTTCAATAGATCCCAGATTATTTCTGATGGAAGCAACGAAATAAGGTACGTCTGAGATATTACCCATGATGGGATTAGGATTCGGTGTCATCTGAGACAACTTTGCTGTATTAATCATTTTAATTAAAATGTCATGATCGTCAAAGTCAAGATAATTGATTCGTTTATCAATAAACATCAAGTTTTTTAAATATTCCTGACGGTCATCTTTCCATTGGAGATATGGAAGATAGTCGTCATAAAAATTCATCGTTGGTCGCTCTTCATTGACATTTTGGACAAGAAATAATCGGATATTTGGCAGTATCTGTACATCATGATGGTTTTGACATGCGAGTAACAAAGCATTATCATTGTAGTGGGGTGGGATGTCTGGACGATATAATCGAAATAAACTTTTACAAAATATTCTATGCATCATTTTTCTGAGGCGCAATAAAAATGTATTGGGTTCATATCTTTGCTTGCTCATATGCTTATCAACATTCATCTCGATATCATCCTCACTATCATTTTCATTTCCATCAGCAAAAGTGTCATCTTGATCGTCGTCTTGACCACCCGTTTTCTCTTCGGTATCGGTAGATATCTGCTCTCGTTCTGCTCTAGCTTGAGAGACAGAGCGAAAAAAATGCGCTTGCAATCTTACCACGGACTCGGCCACAATTTGCTGAGCATATTTAAAAAAATCTTTCAAATCATCATTTCTATATTGACGATTAGCTTCGTTGGTGGTTGGTATGTCTTCCCAATGGACAAAACAGGCATCGCTAATATTGAGAAATTGAAATCGGGTCAAAACAAAAACGAGGATGCGGGAATCTTTAATGTGGTTTTGAATGAGATCCAGGTAAAGGTTGGCCATATATTGGGAAGCACCAAAAGCATTGGTTTCCATGGTAGGCGTCTTTGCTGTTCCCGCATTGAAAAAGCGTTGAAAGAGAGGGTCATTCACGGAGGGTGATGTTGGCAACGGATTGCTCAGTTTCCCATCTTTTGTATGCACAATATCGAAAAGAAAATCCAATGGTGACATTGCAAATTTCAATATAGAAAAGAGAAGAAGTTTGTAGGCGATAAAATATTCGCTACTTATCCTTAGCATTGCCGCCGAACTTGGCATTGCCGCCGAACTTGGCGCTGCCGCCGAACTTGGCGCTGCCGCCGAACTTGGCGCTGCCGCCGAACTTGGCATTGCCGCCGCACGTTCTCCTTCACGAATCGCATAGTCTCTCCATATCTGATGAAACGCATATACATATTGCATTTTTGTCTGCGTTGTCATTTCTTTTTTCGTTTTTTGCTGGGGTACACCAAATGATATCATCCAACAAAATTGATCAATAGATCTGCGGTAAGCATGAATTTTTGAGGTCAAAAAAAATTGGTGATTGTAATACTCTTCTTTACTTTCTTGTGGTGTCGCCGCTACAAAGTATGGATGCTCTTGTTCTAGTCTATCTAGTAATTGTTTCAATTTGTAGCATTGCGCTTCCAAGACCATGAAAAATTGTTTCAGATGGTCATAAAACGTAGCAAATTTTGCGGTCGGGAGAAGAAGTAAGTCAGGAGGTAATTTTTCAAGACGAAATATAAATATGTCTTTGCAATCAGACAAATGTTTGTCTAACTCAGTAAGAGACACGGGAATTTCAAATGAAAAAATTTCAAACAAACACGTGGGAATTTTCACCGTCAGCGTAAGGAAAAATTCTGCTAGTAACGCGTCTCTTTCTCGACGCTGATGCAATTTGGAAGTTGCAGAATGGGTTGCATGAATGTATTGCGTCTTCAATAACGGATGATGCCCGTTCCAAATATGTCGACATAAATTTTCATATAAAAAACAATCTTGTTCCCGCACAAATTGTATTTCGGCCTTGTCGACTGGAGAATGACACGAATGGTAGAGCCAGCATATGTAGTTTTGGGTTTCTACGAAATTCGAATGAATTCCAAGAGATTGTGGATCTCCTATCGTCGCTTTTGGTGAATCGTAAGCTTCGGTATAGGTTCGGTGATTACTGGTATCGATTGCAGGGCCGTCAGAAATAGCAATCCTTGTCGAATCAACGAGAGCATTCAGATCAGTATGACCCCATGATGAATGAGGATCTGGATGCTGTATTTGCAACTTTACATTTTCTATCTGCTGAGCACAAAACGTATCTCCACAATAATGATTTGTCAGGATGTGGACCATCAAAGCAAGCTGTAAGGTGACCTCTTTCAACGGCCCAGAGGTTTCCCTTTTTTCATCGGCTTTTACCTTGACTTCTAGAACTGAAAAATGTACTGCTTTGTAGACTACATTTGGATCATAGTTTTTTGCTGAAATATTTTGAGATGGAAATGAATATGGCATCATACATTTGTATTCTGGAATCTGAGTCTTGACAAAATGAAGAACGGTATCCATCAGATAATGACCATCGGCTCGGGATCGTTGCAACAAAAACAAAGTAGATTCGAGTTCATTTAGGCGCCGAACTCGAAATTGCAAGGACGAATTCGGGTTGCGGAGAGGAGCTTGAAAAGGGGTAAACATTTTGGAATATCGATCGGGATCGGGACCGTAATTAGTGGCAATGCGGCATCGAATGGGCCATATTGGATCCGTCAATCGCATGAGATGAGGGAATGATCTTGCCACGTCTTCGTCGGTGTATTTCAAATGTTCTTCCAAAAATGCCTTGCAAAAGATTGCGGTAAAGATGTGACCGTTTCCCACGTAATTATTGGGGTTTGGATATACATTGTTGAGAAGATAAGCACGAAAAGCATTCATTTTTATTTTCGGATGATTTTCTCTAGGTTGATCTTGCAATAATGTTTGGAGTTCGTCATTGGGGCGATATTGTTGGGCGACTCGTTTGGCAATAAAATGGAGAGTTGAATTGGTGTCGAAATGGGTCATTTCGATAAGTTGTTGCAAACGTTTTTGATAATATCTTGTATCATCTATGGGTCTGCCCACAATAGGAGGGTTAAACCAAAATGACTGATAGTTATTATTGATGAGTGTCGCATGGTCAGTTGGATCGATCCTCGTATCGTGATGAGTGTCATACGTGATGATTCCATTACAGAAAAGGCTTTCGGAAAGTAAATATCGGAACGACCAAATACAGTCGAAAGAACCGAGCCCTCCACTTTCAGCATGAGAAGAATATTTATCCACGGTTTGTTGCGATATCATGGATTTTGTTGCTTGATTTTTGACAGGAAAACAAAATTTGGAGGGGAACGGTACGACAACATCGAGTGGAGCGTTTGTACCTCCCTGATGGTAGACGCTGAAAAACGTTACAGGTTCGGAATCTAAATTACCAATAATAGGAAGAAATTCATTGTATTGAAGGGGGCCACCCAGAGAAGAAATTTTGGGACCTCGTGGAACAAATTGTCGAGGTTCAAAGCCTGAATACAATATTTGGGGAATAGGTCTCTGAGCATGTTCATAAAGAAGATTTGATTTCTTATCTATGTTTTCATTGGTGATTTCATTTTCACTGAAAATCCAAAAGGGGGCGTCTCGATATAAGAAATCAAAAAGACTAGCTGGAGTCTTCAAATCATACGCTTTGTAGTACATTTTGACAAAGAAGAGATAGGAATGGTTCGTTGCGTTTGCTAGAGCAGGGCTAGGGATTTTAAACCATGGATGATCATTGGTCCCATAAACTCCTTTCCGCTTCAATTCAAATAATTGACGCACAATTCCTGGTTGGAGCTGGTGGAGAAGGCGCTCTAGATTCCGTTCCAAACGGCGAACAAACCGATAATTGCAACGGAGTTTAAAAGCGTTTGGATCAGAATCGTCGGCATTTTCACGAAATTCAGGGGTGATATCTCTCGCACTGGCTCCTCTGGGATCAACATTTCCAGCGCTTCCATCGCTTTTCGCCTCCCCATCAAACAAAATGGATTTGTACTCTGATGAAGTCAGATATGATCCAGATTGTTTGCCAGGGGAGTAATAGAGACGGCGAAATTGGAATTGAGCTTTCAGCTCATGAAGAATCTGCTTTTCAACATGATTGCGCAATTGTTCGGCTTGAATTTTGTTGAGGCGTCGATTGTTTTGGGTCGCGATGCTGAGCCCCAATTGCTTTTTGGCATTTGCCGACCAAATAATGGTTCGGATACTCGGTTGGCTTTGAATAAATTTAAAAATGCGGTCGCGAGCTTCGTCCACTTTCGCAAGTAGTTGCTTGAAGAGATTGGAGTCTTTGGCGCACGATTTGGCGCTGAACATTGTGGGAATACCGAGAGCAGCTACTTTTGACGGCGAGTATTTCTTGGATCCATCGACACGATATGGGCGGATAGTTGCATTATTTAGTCCTTTGGTGAGATATTTCGTATCGTCGAAAGCTTCTACATTTTCATTATAGAGAATGAGAACACCTTTGGGTCGTTTTTCTACAAGGGTTGAGAAATCGGTGAGTAATTGACCTGAAACAAAACTGACTCCAATTAGATATTTTTGCGAACTGGGAGACGACGGCTCAGTCGGAGGAGATGATAATGCAGAAGATATTGAAGGGCTAGGCGATGGAGACGATGTAGACGGAGACGATGTAGACGGAGACGATGTAGACGGAGACGATGTAGACGGAGACGAGGTAGGAGACGATGTAGACGGAGACGAGGTAGGAGACGATGTAGACGGAGACGATGTAGACGGAGACGATGTAGACGGAGACGGGGTGGGAGACGGGGTAGGAGATGATGAAGCTGCAGGATCAGGGTCCCCAGAACTTGGCACGGTAGGAGTCGATGTCGAATCAGACCGATCGAGATCAACATCATCATCATGATCATCTCCTTTTGCTTCATCTGAACTGTCTTCATCTCCTTCCAAATCGGTCTCGTTGACCACTTCTGTAACTTGATACTTACCTCTGTCTTCCACATGAAATTGCACGGATTCATCATTCATCGCTTCCATCGCAGCTGTAAATATTTCTGCCACCCCCGTTACTACGTCTTGACGTCGAGAATGTCCATAGTGATCGTGTTCGTATTCAAGGCCCAAAAAGACATCTGAATAACAGGCCAGGAAAAGGTCATATTCATATTTCAGCACATAAAAATCCTCGAAAACGGATAAATATACAGGATTTTGAGGACTGGCTCGTTTATGGGCTGCTACAACACTCTTTACTTGCTCACAAAAGCACTCAATGAGAGGGCAAACGAAGCGGAGTTGTAACATGGTTCGCATCCCTGCAAACCTGGGACTCATTTTTTGTTGAAGATCCCATAATTTACGATGCTGTTTGAATTGAATATCTTCCTCAATCGGGTGAGAACCAGCAGGCGTAGAAGATTTTCCTTCAAAAATACTGTCCATGAAGCTTACAAATGGACCCAAAATATCATCTTCGGCTTCCCGAATTTGTTTCTTTGACGGTTTCGGATTGCTTCTATCGATGAATGATTTGACGGAAACAAGGCGATTGGCCTTTTCGTCTACGGTCCCTTGCAAAAGTTTAATCATACTTTCGGGGGTTTTCGTGAGAGCTTTTGCATTGCAAGCAAAACATTTTAAAATGACATCCGCCACAATGAGAAGAGTAGAGCGAGAAATACTTTTTAATCGCTGGGCAGTGACCGAAGCACCCATGGAAGAATCAGCGGTCAACATATCGTCATCCAAATTTTCTTTCAACGTGGCATGAGCGTCGTCAATTCCGTCGTTGAAGTTATCATCGTCATCATCATCGTGATCATTATCATGATTATCGTCATCATCCGAATCAGTATAGTTTTCGTTTCCAGGTCCTCCATCCCAACAATCGGTTTCAGTTTGATCATTATAATTGTCCATGGTACTTTCTAATTTTACGGCCGAATAAACGTCTTCAAGTCCCGAGGTCAAATCAAGCAAAACATCCAAATGGCGCAAATAATAATTCTTGTCTGGCTGATTGAAAGATGAATGGCAAAGGATGGTTTCATAAACATCGTTATCCAACAATTCGTAATTGTTTTGTTGCATGTCTTTTGCGATGCAAATGGCAAGCGCAATAATGTCGGGAAGATTTTCGCGCACACCATCAGATAGACCATCAATGATTTCGTTTGCGCCTCCCGCTTGCTGTGCCATCTGCACAAAGAGGGAATTGGCCAAGACGTTGCGAATTTGATGGAAGCGGAAGCGAGAATGGTAAAGGACAAGGTTTAACGTATCACGACGAAGACGAAAATTGTGGCGGTCGTCCCAGGCCGAAAAATGGGTAAGAAAAGGGGCTCCATCGTTGTGGGGAGGGGATGGCATATCTTCCACCTTGGGAAGAACTCCTCTTGTAATTCCCAAGGATCGTTGGATTCGGTACAGATTTACAAGGATGGATTCTGGGGCATAGACGGATGGCTGGGCGGAAGTCAATCGATTGTCTCTTTCTTGCCCAAACCAGTGTTGGGATGACTCGGGATCGTATGTTTCGAGTACAACAAAAAGACCCTTTCCTTGTCGACGATCGGATTGTTTCCACATCAAAAGATCAAGATTGCTGGCGGGTTCATCGGGGAAATTGCGGAGGGTGTTGCGAAATTTCAAAAAATAGATTGCTTTTGCGATGGTAAAGACCCAATCAAGGGCATCCAGAGTATTGTCCTCGGGAAAATATTCAGGCCCGACGCGCAAAAGGTCGATGGGATTGACCAACGCAGATCCCAACGATCGTAAAGATTCCATGAAGATTGGCGGGGGGGGGGAGAGTTGGGTGTTGGGTGGGGAGGGGTAGAGAGGGCGGAGAGATGGGTAGGGAGGGCGGAGAGCGGGGGGTATTAGTCCTGGATTTCACCGAACACTTTGAATCTCTGCCTTTTCATGATGCATTTAAATACTGGTTTGATGGACGAGTCCTTCCTTCCTTCCTTCCTTCCTTCCTTCCTTCCTTCCTTCCATTTTCACGGCACTTTCACAAAGCTCGGATGGGCCACAGGATAGGCAAAGGCAGCGGAATCGCCCACTCGTCATCTCGTCTTTCCCATGGAATCGGTCGAGACAATTTTTCTTTTGCTTGCGCGGCCAGGGTCGTTGCAACGACCATTCCCCCCAAAAAGGAAATAGTTGCATAAAGTGGTTCGGGTTGAATTTGAAAACATCGTCTTTGGTGGGGCTGAACGTGAATGGGAAAAAATACATAGGCAAGGACCGCCACCAAGAAGAGCACACCTAAAGTAAGTTGCCCGTATAAATAATCGTTGTCGCAGAGCGGAAGGGTACAATCCGAGGCCGAAGCATTGGGATAAAATAAAAAGACAACAAAGTGATACATAAGCAGAAATCCCCAAAGGGCCATGGGAGTTTGTGGAAATGCATAGGAAGCCGCAGATGCAACGACATTCGCATAAAGAGAGTGTTCGTTGTGCACGGAAGGAATAAGTGGCTCATCGTCCTCGACGATGGTGGGATCGAGCAATCGATCCGATGGCGGCTCTATCGGATGGAGAGTGGGAGTTACCCCCAATATCCGTTTCAGGAGTTCGCTCATGACCGTTATTGTACCGATTCCAACCCAAAATTGGGCCGCGTATTGCGGCATAAAACGAAAGAAGAAACCCATCCATCCGATCGCGAGACAAATAAGCGTCCAACCATCCAGTAGAGACTTGCGAACGAAATCAAAAAGTGCGTCCATCGAAAAGGGGGAAGGGAGGCGGGACGGGGGGCGGGACGGGGGGGGGGGGGAAATGACGGAAGGAG
>Ga0209188_1001246_pt1 | contig 21127 bp, 12 predicted proteins | sample C_130625_EF_Meta_FD_187307 | JGI IMG/M metagenome (GOLD analysis project Ga0209188, IMG submission 187307) | Freshwater microbial communities from Lake Croche, Canada to study carbon cycling - C_130625_EF_MetaG (SPAdes) (version 2) | ecosystem: Environmental > Aquatic > Freshwater > Lake... | reverse complement strand
CGAGGCTCTCGAGGCCCCGGTGGCTGGCCACCATCAGCGCGCCGAATCCGAGGATCGTCGTCAGGGCGTCGACGAGGACGGAGTTGGCCGTCGACGGACTGATCCGGTAAGGGCCGGGGCGCTCCAGCGAGTCATGGACGATGTGGACGCCGTAGTCGACGGCGATCCCGAGCACGAGCGGAATGCCGATGAGGTTGGCGGGATTGAGGTCGATCCCCAGCAGGCCCATGAGGCCGAACGTCTGCCCCATTCCCATCACCAGCGGAAGTGCGGCGAGAAGGGCATGGTGGAACGAGCGGAAGTCGAACCACAACACCACGAGGATCACCAGGAGCGCCGAGATCGCCGCCTGCTCATAGCTTCGTTTCATCTCCAGCGACGCTTCGTAGGCCTGGAGCGGGTTGCCGGTGGCCCGCGGATCGACACCGCGGACATCGGTCACGAAGCGTTCGAGCGACTCGAAGTTCCAGATGTCGCCCCGGCCATAGACTTTGAGGAGGTGCTTGCCGCTCGATCCCACGAACCGCTCGACGAGACTCGGGGGCAGATCTTCGAGCGCCGGAGGATCGGGATCGGAGACCGCGGCGAGGGCATGGAGCCGGCCGACGAGATCGCCGGCCGAGCGTTGCTGGAAGGTGGCGAGGGCTTGGTAGCATTCAGCCGGGCCCATCTGCCGAAGCGCATCACGGACCCGCTCGAGATGCCAGGCCGTCCGCAGCGCCCCCGGCCGCTTCGAGGCTTCCGTCTGGGCCCAGGCGAGCGTCTCCCCGAGGGCATCGAGCCGATCAATGGGGATCTCCGGCGGCTGCTCCGGGAGCGTCGCCAGCCGGGTCCGGATCCGCTCGATGATCGGACGCTTCCGCTCCACGTCGGTCGGCACGAGCGAAGCGATCTCGTCGATCCGCTCGACCATCGGGAGAAGGAGGAGCTGTTTCTTCCGTTCGAGGAGCTCCTCGCGGGTGTCGGCCATCGAGAGGGCATACCAGACGCTCTGGTCGCATTCGGCGAGGAGCTTCTTCTCCACCTCCACGCTCTCCAGCCCCTCTGGCTGCATGTTGAGGAGGTTGTGGTCGTAGCGGAGATCATGGAGCCCCGACACGATCGCCAGCGTCGCTGCCATGCCGGCCAGGGAGACGAAGCGGGGGTGGCGCACGACCGGCTCGAGCCAGGTGTGCACCGGCACCGGCTCGGGGATGTGACGGCCGAGTGGGCCGCGATCGACCAGCGCGATCACCGCGGGGAGAACGAGGAGCTCAGCCGCCGCACAGAGCATGATGCCGCCACCGGCAATCAGCCCCAACTCGGCAACTCCAACGAAGCTCGTCAGCGCCGCACAGAAGAACGCCACCGCCGTCGTGATCGCACCAGTGAGGATCCCCGGCCCGACCGCACCGCTCGTCTCCAGCAGCGCCTCCGCACACTCGATCCCGCGGCGACGGGCCTCGAGGTAGCGGCCCACGTAGTAGGTGCCGTAATCGATGCCGACGCCGATCATCGTCACGGTGAAGGTGACACTGAGGATGTTGAGGTGGCCGACGGTGGCGGTGGCCCAGGCGAAGGCCCACGCCATCCCGATGACGAGCACACCGTTGGCCATCATCGCGTGCCGCACGCCACCGAAGCCGGCGATGATCACGATCACCACCGCGGCCATCGAGAGCCCGCTCGCCCAGACCATCGATTGTGCGCTCGCCCGCATCTCGTCGTCTTCCATCACCGGCAGCCCGGTGAGGCCGATCGACACGCCGGGATGGCGGTCCGCCACGCCGCGAATCAGCCGGCGGAGCTCGTCGGTGGCCTCCGACGCACCGGCAAAACCGGCGTTCGACTTGGCAAGCCGGAGGAGAACAAATCCCATCCGCCCCTCCTTGGCGAGGAGCTGGTCGCTGGAGAGATCGCGGAGCGTGGAGAGCGATGCGGGCATGCCGGGCCAGGGGGAGACGAAGTCCTCAGGCCCGGCGGACGCCGCCCGGGCAGCCGGCTCGAGCCCGGCCACGAGGCTCTCGGCGTAGCGCTCGAGCGTCGCCACAGGCAGTTCACGCGGCGGCGGGGCGTTGCGCGGTGAGCCGAGCACCATCTGGCTGGCAAGCCCACCGACCATCGAGCCGACCTTGAGTTGGGCCCAGCCGCCATCGAGGATTGGGTGCGACTCCTCGAGGAAGCGATCGATCTGCTCGAGCTCGTCGGGGGTGAGGTAATGGAGCCCCTTGGAGCGGATGCGGGAGAGATCGACGGCGTGGAAGACGGAGCTGAAGAGCCGCTCGTCGCGGGCTACCGCCTCCGACACCTCCTCGAGGACGCGGATCGTCTCGGCCCGCGTTGGCCCCTCGACGACCACCACCGCGTCGTCGTCCTCACCGAACTCGGCGACGTAATCGACCCACAGCTTGTTGTAGTCGCTGCGCGGATCGAGGAGATCGGTACGGTTGACCTTGTACCCCAGGTAGTGCGCCGTCCAGACGCCGGACAGCACGGCCGTGACGACGGCAACCGAGACGATCGTCCAACCGGCGCGGAGGCAGAGATGGGTCCAGGCGACGAGCGCCCGCCCGATCGGCCCGGGATGGGCAGGGGCCGGCGCGGTCGGCACCGCGGCGGTGGCAGGGGCCGAAGCGCGATCGGTGGGATCGTCCTGGCGCATGCGGTGGTTCACCTTCCCTGGCGACGTTCCCGGTGGCCGTCCATTGGCTCCGGGGGCGGGCGATAGTAGGGACTCTGCACAGCACGGCCAACCCACAATTCATGCGAAATCTGGCAATCCAGGAAGCCTGGTGAAACTCTCCCGATTGAAAGGGGAATGACTCAGCCGCACTGGCTTCCCAGGCCGAAAACTCTCCCTGCAGGGTGGCCGGGGCGGGTCACCGGCAGGAAGTTTCCGGGGGGAAAGTTTCATGCGTGCGCGAATGTGGGGACTGTCTGCGGCCCTTGGGCTGCTGGCAGCCTGGGGGACGGTCGACACCGTCCTGGCGGTTGAACCCGTGGCTGGCGCTTCGTCGCTGGCGACGATGCTTGGCGACGGCGGCTCTTCCGGACGCGATGCCCGGAAGTCGGCGAGCAAGGCAATGCCTCTGGACCGGATGGCAGAGGCTGACCGGCGGGCGGCGGAGAAGATCCTCCGCAATCCGACGCTCTACCGCCGTCTCCCCGTCGAGTCATTCACCTGCGACCCAGCCCTCCTCGAGTTTTCCCTGGCTCATCCGGAGATCGTCGTCGACATCTGGCGGGTGCTGGGGATCAGCAAAGTCGCGCTCGATCTCACGGCGCCTGGCCGGTGGCGGATGAGCGACGGCTGGGGAACGGAGGGCACGCTCCGCCTCCTCCATCATGACCGCACCGCCGAAGGGGGCACGATGGTGCTCCTCGGTCAAGGAGGCTACACCGGGCCACTCTCACCGCAGCCGCTGTCGGGTTCATGCCTCTTGTTGGTTCGATACCGTCCCACAGGCACCGCCGCCGACGGCACGGCCAAGCACACGATGCAGGTTGATGCCTTTCTCGATGCTGATGGCGTGGGGCTCGAGATCGTCACCCGCACGCTTCAGCCGCTGATCGTCCGCTCGAGCGCCTCGAATCTCCACGAGATCTGCCAATTCATGGCGTCGCTTTCGAGTGCCGCCGCCGAGAATCCCGAAGGGGTGGCGCGGCTGGCGGGCCGGATGTCGAAGATCGTCCCGGCCGACCGGCAGACCTTCGCATCGCTTGCCAGGGACGCGGGGCGTGGGGGCAGCATCGCCCTCGATCCGATCGCCGCCGAAAAACTTCCGGCGAAGCTCGCCTCGCGCTGGCTCCCGGCCCGGCACCTCGAAGGCGAACAGATCCGCTGAGTCCTGCCGATTCCTGCTTCCGCACTCGTCGTCGCCACGGCCGGGATACCGGGGGGCTTCCCGGCCGTGGCCGACGGGAAACGGCTTTTGTCATCGCGTCAGATCGGCACGGGGCGGCGGCGCCGTCTGCGCCACCCGCGGACGGGCCTCGGTGGCGACGAGGTACGGCCGCTTGTACTCCGGCATGTAACCGCGGGCCCCGCGCACCGAAATCTGCTGCCCCACCAAGGGCGCGAGATTCACCCCCGGTTGCGGGTTGACGAAGACGAGGACGTTGTTGTTGCCGTCGACGAGCGCCCAACGCGGTGCATCGGGACGGCGCGAGACGACCGTCGCCAGCCTCCCGGTGGTCTCGCTTGAATCGGGTGGGGTCCAACCGGGACGGCCATCGGCCGAAGCGCCGCCGGGGAGGACTCCGGGGCGGATCGGACGCGACCCGACCCCACCGAGACTCGACCACATGCTCCCCAGGCGGAGTGGCGACGGGTCGGCCGGAGGTCCGGCGGCCAGCGATTGCTGTTTGGCCTGGATCGCCTCGAAGCGGGCGATCCGGGCGTCGATGGCATCGGCCCGGAGTCGATCGGGATTGGCGTTCGACCTCGTGGCAGCAAGGCGGAGACGTTCGCGGAGTTGGGGAAGATTCCAGGTGTCGGGCGGGCCCGCCACCGCGACGGAAAGGGCGAGATCGATGTCGGCCAGTTCGTCGGCCGTCGACACGGGGGGCGCGGCCACCGCGACCGGCGGCGGCGCCTCGAAAACCCCAGTGCCGCGTGGCAGCCATCCGGCGATCATCCGCTTCGCCTGCGGCACCGCCCCGAGCGGCTGCGGCGGTGCCACGGAGCCGGCTGCCACGGAGCCAGCTGCCACGGAGCCAGGGGGCACGCTCAACGCGGGCGCTTCATTCGCCGCCAACCTGATCGCCTCCCCGGTTGAGCGGAGCTGGCCGATCACCTCTCCCGCATCGCGGCGGCTGTCCCCGCGGCCAGCGGCCGGCGCTACGCCCGCATCGAGGGCCAGCTGACGGAGTGATGGCGACGCGGCCAGATCGGTGGAGCGCACCCACCGAAACTCTCCCGACGGGGGCTCGATCCGTGCCCACAGGCCGGCATGCCGGCCACGGTCGATGCGCACGCGCTCGAGCACGCGCACCCGCTCCCCCGCCTCGAGGCGCACCTGGGCGACATGGCGGAGATCGTTGAGCTGCGAGCCGACGCGGGCCACGGCACCATCGGCGACGACGACCCCCACGCCGGCTCCCGTTCCACCGACCGCAGATCGTGCCGCAGGCTCGAGTGCGACTTCGTCATCGATGTCGGCAGCGCGAACCCAGCTGAAACTTCCCGTGACGGGACGGACGGCACACCATCCGCGCTCGTCGATCGCCCACACCTCGAGCGATCGACCCAGGGCCAAGCGCTCGGTGGGGTAGTAGTCATCGCCGGGGCCGGCCCGCAGATAAGCCTGCTCCACCCCGACTTCGACCGCCATCGGCAGCGGCCCGTTGTCGGCTGGCGCTGGCTGATCCCCTCGATCAGCCTCGCGCAGCACCGACACTTCGGCGGGGTCCGTCGGGGGCTGCGCTGCGATCTCCCTCCCGGCGACGAAAAACCAGTTGGAAAGCATCACAAGCGCGATCAGCAGCACACCTGTGATCGAAGACGAGGCCGGCCGTCGGGCAGGGGCATACGGCGCCCCCACGGCACTCCGCCGCGGCAGGGCGATCGGGGGCTCGGCAGGCATCGCCATGGCGTGAGCATCCATTCCCTGGAAACCCGCCTGTGGACCGTGGCATTCCCCGCAGGCGATCCATCGCCTGCCGTGCGGAAAGCCGCCGCGGATCGTGCCAAAACGCAAGCGCGTAGACGAGGCTTGGGCGACCTCGTCTACGCGCTGTGGGCAGGCCGTGGAGACGACCCACCACAGGTCTTGTAGTCCACCGGCAAGCGCCGCTCAAGTCGCGATTCGGGATTTCATCCGGGCCGCGAAAACTCCCGGTTTTCTCCTCTGCCAACCCCACCCAACACCCCCCCGAAAGAGCTGTTTTCGGCCCGATGGGGAGGTTCAGGAAACCTGCGCAGCCGGCGGCGTTGGCCAGGGATGACCTGCAAGCTGTGCCAGTGCCAGCACGAGGCTCTGGGTTCCCAGGCGCCCCCGACCGTGGGCGATGAGGGCCGTGTACAGCGACTCCACGAGCGCCAGCCCCGGCAGAGGGAGATCGAGGCGGCGGCATTCGTCGAGGGCCAGCCGCATGTCCTTGACGAAGTGCTCCACCATGAAGCCCGGCGCGAAGTCCCCGCGCACGATCCGGGGCGCGAGATTGGAGAGCGACCAAGAACCGGCGGCCCCGCCGGAAATGGCACGGAGCGTCGTCTCGACGTCGAGCCCTGCCCGATGGGCAAAGAGGAGCGCCTCGCACATCCCCACCATGCCGCCGGCGATGGCGATTTGGTTGACGAGCTTCGTCCGCTGCCCGGCACCGGCGGCGCCGCAGGCAACCACGTTCCCGGCCACGGCCGCCCAACACGCCGCCAGCGCCTCGCGCGGGGCATCCGCCCCGCCCACCATCACCGTCAGCGTCCCTTCTCGGGCGCCCTTGTCGCCCCCCGACACCGGCGCGTCGAGGCTCCACACGCCCCGAGTTGCAGCCGCCGCATCGATCTCACCCGCCAGGCTCGGGGAGCTCGTCGTGTGATCGACGAGGATCGCTCCGGGGGCAGCCCCCGCGAGGACGCCCTCGTCTCCGAGGACCACCGCGCGGACATCGGAAGGATGCCCCACCATCACGAAGACAACGTCCGCCCCGGCGGCCACGGCCGCCGGCGACTCGGCCCACCGGCAGCCGCGCTCGAGGAGCGACTCGGCCTTCGATCGCGAACGGGTCGTGAGGAGGATGTCGAAGCCGGCATCGCGGAGCCGGCCGACCATCGACTGTCCCATCACGCCGGTGCCGACCCAGCCGAGCCTGGTAACACCGGGCCGGGCCACGGCCGGGGGTGATCCGGCCATGCCGGCCGATGTCGTCGCCAGGGCTTGTCCTTGCGTGCCGTGCATGGGGATCGTCTCCTCGAGTCGCAGATGCCTTCGTCGATGGCAGGATCCTACGTCTCCACCCCCTCCCGACAAGGCTCCCCGCTCACCAGCGATCGATCGGCCGGTCGAGCACTTCGCGGAGGAGGATCACCTGACGGATCGTCTTGGGATCGCGGAACATCGCCACGAGATCGTGCGCGACTGTCGGCACCGTCTGCGGGGCGACCGCCGACTGATCACTGCTGCCGGGCCGGATTCCGGCGTGGGCGAGATCGTGCGCGAACGCCCCGTCGACATGCCGGCCGATCTCGCCGGCATGGCCGCCGAGAATCGGCGGAGCATTGTTCGCCGATGACGTTCCCTGTCGTGCCGGCGCGGGAGCGGAACGGTTCGCCGTCGGCGCGGGGGATCGACGCACGCCCCCCTCCTGGCCGCGCGGCGCAGCGGTCTTTACGGTTACCGGTTCGCGCCGTGGGGGGGCCTTGGGGAGCGCCGGTGGTCTCTGGGGGGTGCGGCGCGGAGGATCGGGAATCCCCCCCTCCGCCTGCCCGCGCCGGAAGGCCTCGATCTGACGTTGGAGATCATCCTGGGCGACCCGCCGATCAAGCTCGGCAGCGCGGCGGTCAGGCTCGGCAGCGCGGCGGTCAGGCTCGGCAGCGCGGCGGTCAAGCTCGGCAGCGCGGCGGTCAGGCTCGGCAGCGCGGCGGTCAAGCTCACCGGCGGGGACGACCGGCGGCCGCACCTCCCGCACCTGACCGGGTGCTGGCCCGACCGGCCTGCCGGCATTCGGATCACCCCCCGCGACCTTTCCCCCGCCGCCGATCCGTCGCACGACTCCTACGACCTGCGACACGATCCAGATCACGAAGAACAAAAACGGGACCAGCCCCTCGAGCCAATCGTTTGCGGCCAGCGGCAAGACCGAGCACGCGACGACGGGAAACGCGGGCATCGGGGTGGGTTCCGCAGTGGGGATTGAATGGGGGGAAGCGAAGCGCGGGCTCACTGCCCGGAAGGCACGGCATGGGTCGCGGTGGCCGGCCCGTTGCCGACGCCGGCGATCGTCCGCCGCATGTCGGTGTCGGCCTGGAGGTTGCGGATCTTGTAGTAATCGACGATCCCGAGCCCACCGCTGGCGAGCGAATCGGCGATCGCCCGAGGCACCTCCGCCTCCGATTCCACCAACTGGGCCCGGCTCTCCTCGATCCCGGCGATCATCTCCTGTTCCTTGGCAACCGCCATCGCGCGACGCCCTTCGGCGTTGGCCCGGGCGACGCGGGTGTCGGCCTCGGCCCGGTCGGCCTGGAGGCGGGCGCCAATGTTGGCCCCGACGTCGATGTCGGCGATGTCGATCGACACGATCTCGAAGGCGGTGTTGGAATCGAGGCGGCGGGCGAGCACGGTCTTCGAGATCACGTCGGGATTCTCGAGGACGCTCGTGTAGCGTTCGGCCGAACCGATGGCCGAGACGATCCCCTCGCCGACGCGGGCGACGATCGTCTCCTCGGTGGCACCGCCGATGAGCTGATTGAGATTCGTCCTCACCGTCACGCGCGCCCGGACTTTGAGTTGGATGCCGTCCTTCGCCACCGCGTCGAGCGTCTCGCGGCCGCTGTTCCGTCCGGGGCAATCGATGACCTTCGGATAGACGCTCGTCTGCACCGCCTCGCGGACGTCACGTCCGGCCAGGTCGATCGCCGTCGCCAGCTTCCAGTTGAGCTCCTTGATCTTCGCCTTGTTGGCCGCGATCAGCGCCTGCACCACGAGCGGGACGCGGCCGCCGGCCATCGAGTGCTCCTCGAGGGCCTGCCGCGTGATCCCGGTCGCATCGCCGAGCCCGGCCTGCACCGCCATGATCTTGCTACGGACGATGACGTTCGGGTTGACCTTCTTGAAGCTCATGGCGACAAGGTCGAACAGTCCGATGCCGGCGCTCGAGGCATACGACTGCAGCCACAGCCGCAGGTAGCGGGCCAGCATGGCGGCGATGCCGAGCCCGACGACGAGGACGACAAGCAGGACGACCGGCAGGACAAAGCGGGGCATCGGTGGCTCCGGACGGGGGCGTTGACCCAGGGCCGGGGCCTCGGGGCGCGGCAGGGGATAGATCCAGCCTTGTTCCGCGGACGCCGCGAGTCAAGCTTCGGGAGGCTCGAATGACTCGAAGGTGAAGTTCTCGAGGGTCGGCGAGAGCCGGGGGGCTTCCGGGGCTGCCGGTTTTTCCGGTTCGGCCACGGGCTCCGCACCATCCCGGCGGCCCTCCGGCCCACGCTTTGGTGCCGCGGCAACCGGGGCCGGGCGCACCACCACGGCCGCCCCCTGGGCCGCCACGACGATGATTTCGCTGCCGGCGTCGATCGGCCCCCCTTCACTGACGCCGTCGAGCGACTCGCTCCCCACCTCCACCGTTCCCCAGGGGAGGAGGTCGCTCGTGGTCCGCCCGCGCTGGCCGACGAGGTCGCGGGCCCGCCGCCGCCGCGGTGCGTCGGGGACAACATCGGCCGGCTCGGGGGGGGCCGGGAGAACGCGCCGACCGAGGGGCGTTTCCGGAAACCAGCGGAATGCCAGGGCGAGGATCACCGGTACGACGACGACCGACAGCGCGATCATCGCCGTGCCGGCGCCGACGCCGAGTTCGAGGAAGGCGGTGGCGATCGCAGCGATGATCGCCGCCACACTGACGAAGCCGAGCACCCCGCCGGAAGGGACGAAGACCTCGAGGACGATCACGCCGATGCCGACGAGGAACAGGGCGGCGACCCAGACAACCGGGCTCATCCGTGCGTCCCCCGCGCCCCGGCATCGATCGCCCGGACGAGCAACCGCCCACCGCGAACCGCCACCACCTCCACCGGCATCCCCGGCTCGACGAGCTGGCCGTCGCTCGAGACATCGCGAATCTCCTCGCCGATCCGCGCCTTGCCGGCGGGCGCGAGCCGCGACGTTGTCTCTCCCTCGAGGCCGACGAGGGCCTCGAGCGGATCATCGATCAGGTCGGCCGCACTGTCGCCGGGAGGTGCGAGGAGCACGTGCCGGAAGAGCCGCGACTCGGGGAGCCAGCGCCGGGCGACGACCGCGAGGATCGTGACGCCGATGGCCGCGCCGAGGATGCCGAGGAGCGACCACTGGAGTTGCCGAAATTGATAGGCGTTGGTGGGGAGCACGAACGACTGGCTGGCGAGGATCAGCGACGCCACCATGAGCAGGCCTCCGCCGAGCCCGAGGACACCGAATCCGGGGAGGACGAAGATCTCCGCTGCCAGGCAGACCAGGCCCGCGAGGAACAGCATCACCTCGAGCCATCCGCTGGTGCCGTGGAGATGACTGCTCCAGAAATAGACGATGAACGCCACCATGGCGATGAAACCGCCGAAGCCGATCCCGGGGGTGTGGAGCTCGATGTACAGCCCCGCGCCCCCGATGAGGAGGAGCAGCCAGGCGATGCTGGGGCTGGCCAGGGCGTCGAGGAGCGTGTCGGCCCACCCCGGTGCGGCGAGGGCGACGTCCCCCTCGAGGCCGTACGTCCGGGCCACCGCGTCAAACCCTTCGACGACATGGGCCGCTAGAGCAAGCGACTCGGCCGCCTTGCCATTGAGCACCACCGGGCCGACGCCGACCTGAGCCCCGAGCTGCCACGCCTCGCGATCGTCGAGCCGATCAAACTCCTCCTCACAGAAATACCCGACGCGTCCCGTCGCGGGCCGGGTCGCCTGGCGGACGACGATCCCCGGAGCGACCAGCGCCACGGGCAGCGACCAGGACCGATCCCGTTTCTTTGCCACGCCTTCGCGCCACGCGACCGTGATCGCTTCGGCCCAGCGTCCGTCGATCGCCGCGGCCCCCTCGCCGCCGAGGACGGCCTCGGCTCCCATCACCAGTTCGTCGCACGCCGTCGCGACCAGCGCCGCATCGCCGCGCGCCTCGCGGGGCACCCAGGCCACGGTGCGGACCCGCGTGGCATCGAGGCTGGCGAGGTAGGCGGCCAGCACGAGGCTTTGCTCCGGCTCGCCCCCTGGGCTGTCGATCCGCAGGCAGACGAAGTTCCGACCGGAGGCGATCGCCTCCTCGATCCGCGTCCGCGTGCGGGCGACGAGGTCGGCCGTGATCACACCGGAGAGGACCACCTGCACCCCCTTCCAGCCCCCATCGAGGGTTGGATCGGCCGCGAGCGCCGTCTCGCGAAGCCCGAGACTCCGCGCCACCTCGGCGGGGGTCCGCGCCAAGCCCCGTGCCACCCCCAACTCCCGCGCCCGCCGCCCCGACAGCGCCAGGGGCACCGGTCCGATCTCCTCTTCATCGAGGATCGCGGCCCGATCGCGGAGGGCAGGCACCTCGGCAGCCGTCACGAGCTGGTCGCCTTCATCAGTGGCCACACGCACGACCCGCGCCTGGGGATCGAGAAGGGCCTGGGCGATCGCCGGAGGGGCGGTCTTCCGTCGGGCGGCCACTTGGGCATAGACCGCACGCATGGCGTCGTCGATGAACGGTTCGTCGGCGTTGGCCGGGCCGAAGATGGCGTCGGGGGCCAGCACGATCTCCTCGCAGGCCAGCGCCACGAGGACGGCATGCCCGCGGGCCCCCGCCGGGAGCCAGGCAACCGTCTTCACGCCGGAGAGGCGCGGGTCGGCGAGGAACCGGGCCAGCGCCAGCGATCGACCGAAGTCGCTCGCCCCCGCTCCCGGATCGTCGGCGCCGTCAAAGCGGAACACGAGCACCCCGCGCTCGCCGGGGCGGGCGAGGAGCCGATCGAGATTGCGGAGGACCGTCCCCTCGACCTGCGTGTCACGGGTGCCGGTGATCGGCAAGCGGAGGGGGACGACGGCCACCGGCACGTCGCGCGGCGCGACCGCGCCACCACCATCGACCGCGGCTTTGGCCGGATCGGGCGGAGGATGATCAGCGGGTGGATCGGCAGGCCCCGCGCCGCCAGCCCCAGTGCCCAGCGTCGTCGCGACGAGGAGCGCGAGCGCCACGATCACCCGCCGCGCGACGGCGACGGCGACGGTGACGGTGACGGTTGCCCAGGAGCGTTCCCGACGTTCCCACCGGTCACGGGCGTGGACGAGGGCCAGGGATGACCCCGTCCCCAGGCTGTCGGGTGTCGCGGCATTGAATGGCATGACCGTCCTCAGGTGCCGGGGGGCGACAACCGGCGAATTCTATGGGCATCCCCGGCGGAGTCAAAAAAACCGGGCCCACCCCAGCCGTGCCGACACCGCTTATACTCCCGGGATGGACACAACCCGCTCACAAATCGTTGCCGAACTGGTCCCCCTGATCACCGCCAAGGCCCTCCGCCGTGGGACGTTCCGTCTCGCCTCCGGACGGGAGGCGAGCTTCTACCTCGACGCCAAGCAGGTGATTCTCGACGCCCGCGGCTCGATGCTCGTCGGCCGGGCGATCCTCGAAATCCTCCGGGCCCACGGCCCCCTGCCGGCCGCCGTCGGAGGGATGTCGATCGGCGCCGATCCGGTGACCAGCGCCGTCGTCACGATGGCCGGGGTCGCCGGGCTCGATCTGCGCGGATTCATGGTCCGCAAGGAGCCGAAGGATCATGGCACGAAGCGCTACATCGAGGGTCCGGTCGCCCCTGGCGACAAGGTGGTGATCGTCGAGGATGTGACCACCACGGGGGGATCCTCGCTGCTGGCGATCGACCGGGCGATCGAGTTCGGCCTCGTCGTCGAGCGCGTTGTCACCGTCATCGACAGGCTCGCCGGGGCCGGCGACACGCTCGCTGCCCGCGGCATCCCCCTCGATTCGATCGTGACGATCCGAGATCTGGGTATCGAGCCCGACGCCACCTGACCGGGGCCCGTCACCTCGGCGGCCGTGGCTCACGGGAGGATTGCAGCGCATGCCCCCCACTCCCTCCATCCCCCACGGTGCCACCATGCATCCCTCCGCCAGGCGATCGGGCTTGGCCGCCGCATGGCTGCTCATCGCGCTGTTGTTCACCCTCGGGCCGGCACTGGCGGGAACGACGAGTGCCCCGCCCACCGAGCCCGCGCCGGAGACAATCGCCGCGCTCATCGCCCGGCTGGGAGACACCGACTTCCAGCGCCGGGAGGCCGCCTCGGCCGAGCTCAAGGCGATCGGCCCCGCGGCGGTCGATGCCCTCCTGGCGGCCGCCGAACTCGAACGCGATCTCGAGGTCGCGTTGCGGGCCCGATGGCTCGTCGACACGATCCCCCTCGGCATGCCGCACGATCCCCCCGAGGTGACGCGGCTGCTCGAGAGCTACAAGCAGCGGGACTTCGCCACCCGCGTCCGTGTCATGCACCGCCTTCTCCGCGTCGACGACGACGCCGGCATCGAGGCTTTGGCGCGGATCATCCGCCTGGAGCGCTCGCCGGAGGGATCGCGCGTGGCGGCGGCGCTCCTCGTGAGGGAATGGCAGGCCGACAACCGGTGGTGGCCGGCGATCGCTGCCCGCGCGACCGCCGGGCTGGGATCGAGTGCCCGGCCGGCGGCTGCCTTCACGCGGGCCGTGATCGAGTTCTCCGCGGCGCAGACACCCACGGCCCGTGACGCGGCGATCGCGGCGGCAGCCACGGCACTCGCGCACCTCGAACGCATCGACGGCGACCACGGCCCCCGGCAGGAAGGCGCCGACGAGGAGGAGGACGACGACGGCGATCAAGGACCTTCCGGCGCGGACGCAACGGAGGTCGGGAGGATCTTCGCCCGGACGCGGATCGCCATGCTCCTCGCCGCCGGCCGGAAAGACGAAGCGATCGCGGCGGGCAAGGCGTTGCTCGCCGCCCAGTGGGACGGCGTCCCCGCCGCCCAGATCCCCTCCCGGACGATCGATACGCTCACGTGGGGCACCGATCTGGGCATCCCGGGGATCGTCGACCAAATCCACGATGCCCGCCCCGACCTGATCACGGCCAATCCCCTTGTGGCCTGCGCCGCCGCCGCCGCCGAACGGGCCCGCGGCGATCTCGGCCGGGCGACGGCCCTGGCAGACGCCGCCTTCGCCGCCATCCAGACCCAGGGGGGCGGGCGCAACAGCCGGCTGATGATGCAGTCGGGCCTGCTCATGGCGCGCTGGGGATGCGTTGACTGGGCGGTGCGTGCCTACACGGCCGTTCTCGACGATCCGCAGTCCCTCCCCTATGAGTACTGCTACACCGCGATCCTCGCCGCCGAATACCTCCACGAACTCGGACGCGAGGAGGAGGCGGCGGCGTGCCTCGGGCGCCTGTTCGGACCAAACCCTCCCCGGCGCGATTTCAATGTCGAGCAGCAGCTCGCCCAACTCGGCCGCGACCATCGGGCCACCCACGCCCGGGCCGACTTCTTCGCCTCGTGTGCCGCGGCGACCCGCGGCGATGCCGCCGAACGGCGCCGGCTCCTCGAGACCGCCCTCCGCTCCCTCGGCAAGGATGTCGACTCCCTCATCGCCCTCTACCAGTTGCCCGACAACACCCCCGACCAGCGATCCGACGCCGTCCGCCGCATCAACGAGGCGCTGCGGCAGATCGAAAACGAGATCCAGAGCGTTCCTGACGACGCCAATGGCTACAACGAATATGCCTGGCTCGTCGCCAACACCGAGGGGGATGCCGACAAGGCGACGCGCTACTCCAAGCAGTCGCTCGTGAAGTCGTTCGACAACTCGAGCTATCTCGACACCCTCGCCCATTGCCGGGCCGCGGCCGGGGACCTCGCCGGGGCCGTCCGCTGGCAGAGCCTGGCGCGACGTCATGAACCGCACAACCACACGATCGAGAAGAATCTGGAGCGGTTCGAGGCCATGGCGGCGAAGGGGGCAGCGAAACCATGACCGAGCCTTCCCCCGCAGCGACGAGCCGGGTGCCGGAAGCGCGGCTGGCGACGATGCACGACGGCCGGCGGATCGCGGTCCGCGAGGCGGGAAGCGGAGTGCCGGTCGTCCTCCTCCACGGATTCCCCCTCGATCACTCGATGTGGGACGGGCAGTGGGGACTCGTGGCGCCGGGGGGATGGCTCGACGGTGCCGCCCGGCTGATCGTTCCCGACCTCGCCGGATTCGGCGACAGCGACGGCCCGACGTCGTCGTCGATCGCCGCCATGGCCGACGAGGTGGTGGCGATCCTCGACGCCATTGGGTGCCGGGAGCCGGTGGTCGCCTGCGGCCTCTCGATGGGGGGCTACGTCGTCCAGCATCTCGCCATCCGACACCCGGCCCGCCTCCGCGGGCTCGTGCTCGTCGACACGAAGCTCGAAGCCGACACCGCGGAAGCCCGGGCCGGCCGAGTCGATCTCTCCGAGCGCGTCGGCCGACTGGGGGCAAGAATCGCCGCCGAGGCCATGGTCCCCCGCCTCCTCGCCCGGGGCCCCGGCACCGATCGCCACGCGATCGAGGCCCGCCTCCGCGGCACGATCGAGCGAACGGCCGTGGCCACGATCCAGACGGCGCTTGGGGCGCTCGGCGATCGTCCCGACATGACCGCCGCCGCCGCAGGGTTTTCCCTGCCGACGCTCCTCGTCGTCGGCGCGGAGGACATGATCACGCCGCCGGAGTGCCTCGAGCGCGCCCAAGCGCTGATCCGTGGGGCGCAGCTCGAGACGATTCCCGGCTGCGGCCACATGACGCCGATGGAAGATCCGGCCACCTTCAACGCCAGACTCGCCTCGTTCCTTCGGGAACGGGTCGTCTCGTTCGTCGGGGAAGTGGTCGTCACGGCGTCTCCGCAGCGCCCTCGGGGGGCACCGTGACCGTGCGATCATCCGCTGGACGCTCGCTGGCCGGCGGACGGGGCATCCCCCCGCGGCCCCGCTCCCCACGCTGTTCCGAACCGTTGCGGTTGCCGCGCATCGATCCCGGCCGATCGCCGCCGAACCCCCACCCCCCGGGCCAGCCCCGCCCCGGCGGTTCACCGGCTTCTCCGCGCCCTGGCGGCGGCTGCGGGAATCTCGGCCGGGCGTTGAAACGGGCATAGCGGTCGAGCCATTCCAGACGTTCATGCGCTTCAAGCGCCACAATCGAGTGGCGATCGGCAGGATCGCGCCACGCCAGCCAGCGGTGCCACGATCGGGCCGCGTCAACGAGCGTGCCGAGCTCCCCGTCCGGATCTCCCTCCCCCAGCGCCCGGGCGAGCTCGATGACGTCATGGCGCCGGGCGAGCGAGAGCTCCTGGAACGCCGCCGCCGCATCAGCCAGCCGGCGGCGTGCCTCGGCGTCGAGCTCCTCGACACGTTCGCGACGCCCGTCGAGCTCGCCGGCCGGGGTCTCGGGGCCGAACGGCCCGTCCTGGAGGGCCTCGAGCGTTTCGTTGAGCTGCGGCCAGTCGCCATCCTCGTCCGGCGGAGCCTGAGGCGATTCGGGGCGTGCCGCGCCGTCTGCCGGACGCTCTTCGGGGGGCCGGCCAAACGGGAACCGACGCGGAGGCGGGTAGTCCCGTTCGGCGACCGACTGGAGAAACGCCACGGAGCCCGCCTCCTGGAGGACGCTAAGGTGCTCGACCACGGGGAGGTATTCGAGGATCCGCTCGTCGGGATCGGGGGTCGTGGCCCTGCCGACGACCAAGCCGATCGCAAGCGCCCCCAAGACACATCCCGCCGGCCCCCACCACGACCGGCGCAGCGTCCGGCTCGGTTTCGTCAGGGGGGCGCTGCGCCCGGTCGCCGAGACGGCCGCCATCTCGATGGTGGTCGAGGCGAGGCTCGCGGGGGCGGCCGAGGGAGCGAGGCCGTCGAGCAGGAGGCGGATGTCGTCGAGCGGATCGGCCGCAGGACTGTCGTTGCCTGGCCGGCGTGGGGGAACGGGGTCGGCTGGCCTCGCGGCAGATCGGCTCATGGCGCCGCTCCACCGGGCTCTCCAGCGGCCGGAGCGCGGACGCCATCGCGCTGATACGACTCGAGGGTGGCGCGGAGTTGGTCGCGGGCCCGGAAGAGGAGCGACTTCACGGCGGGCACCGACAGCCCCATCGCCGTGGCGATCTCCTCGTACGAACAGTGCTCGAACTTCGCCAGGAGCACGGCCATCCGCTGGTTGTCGTTGAGGGAGGAGATCGCGTCGCGGACGACCGACTGGAGCTCCTGCCGATCGGCCTCGCGGGCGGGCCGTTCGCCGCTGGCGGCGACGGCGATCTGCTCCAGTCCGACGGCACTCGATGACGACGACGTCGAAGGGGCCACGCCATGCTCCTTCCGCCGGTAGGCCCGTTGCCGGAGGTCGCTGGCCACATTGTTGGCGATCGTGTGGACCCAGGTCGAAAACTTCGCCGTCGGCCGATATCCCTCCCGCGCCCGGTAGACGCGGAGAAAGACTTCCTGGGCGAGATCCTCGGCGGTGGAATGGTCGCCGGTGTGGTGGAGAAAGAGCGTCACGAGCCGGTCTTGCCAGAGCGTGACCAATTGCTCGAAGGCTTCGGCATCGCCGGCCTGCACACGGAGCATGAGGTCGGCGGAGGGATCAGCCGAGGTGGCCATGGAACGAATCCCAGCCCGATGCCCGAGCACTGCCCCCGGGCGCGACCCGCCCTTCGTGGACTGTTGACCTGAACCTACGCTGTTACCGTGAACCTGCAGTCAGTGGAGCGGAGGAGGATCGAACTCCCAACCTCGGCATTGCGAACGCCGCGCTCTCCCAGTTGAGCTACCGCCCCGTCGACGGCGAGCGTCTCCGCGGAGACGCCCACCAGGGAATCCGATGGTATGGCAGCCCGAAGGCGATGTCCAGCCTGCCGGTCCGGGGGCGCTACAATGGCGACCGCCCCCGGTTTTTTTCCGCCATCCCCCCGGCCTCCTCCCATGCAAGTTCCCCCGATCGTGGTCCGCGGTGCCCGCGAGCACAACCTCCGCGACGTCACCGTCGGGATCCCCCGCGGCCGGCTGGTCTGCCTCTCTGGAGTGAGCGGGTCGGGGAAGTCGAGCCTGGCGTTCGACACGCTCTACGCCGAGGGGCAGCGGCGGTACGTCGAAAGCCTCTCCACGTTCGCCCGCCAGTTCCTCGGCCAGTTGCCGCGGCCCGACGTCGACAGCGTCACCGGCCTCTCCCCATCGATCTCCATCGCGCAAAAGTCCGCCGGGACCAACCCCCGCTCGACGGTGGCGACGATGACCGAGATCCACGATTTTCTCCGCGTGCTCTACGCGCGGGTGGGGCGCGCCCACTGCCCCGAGTGTGACGGCGTCCTCGAGGCCCAGCCCCGCGACGCGATCGTCGAGCGGATCCTCGCCCAGCGGGGCGGGCGGCGAATCCTCGTCCTCGCGCCGCTGGTCCGCGATGCCAAGGGGGAACACCGCGACCTGTTCACTGATCTCGTCCGCCAGGGATTCACCCGGGCACGCGTCGATGGCCGCGTCGTCCGCGTCGAGGATCCACCGCCGCTCGAAAAGCTCCTCAAGCACACGATCGAGGTGGTGGTCGATCGGCTCGTGCCGGGAGAGTCGACCCGCAGCCGACTCGCCGAGGCGGTCGAACTCGCGCTCCGCACCGGCGGAGGGATGGTGATCGTGGCCGCCGAGCCCGAGGGGGAATCGACGCTCGCCGAGGCACCGGTGCCGGCTGCAGCGCGGAAGAAGAAGGCGAAGCGAAAGACCAACGACGACGACGACGAGGCGACCGATCGACCGGCCCAAGCGGGCTCTGATGAGCTCGTTCTTTCCAGCCGCTATGCCTGCACCGCGTGTGGGGTGAGCTACGCCACGCCCGAGCCGCAGCTGTTCAGCTTCAACAGCCCGCAGGGGGCCTGCCCGGCCTGCGAAGGGCTCGGCGAGATCTACGGCATCGATCCTGAGAAGCTCGTCACCGAGCCGGGCAAGTCGCTCCGCAAAGGAGCGCTGGGGATCCTGGGGAGCTTCCGCGACATGCCGCGCTGGATGCGGCGCCTGTTCACGGGGGTGGCCGCGCATGCCGAAGCGAAACGCAAGCTCCCCGCCGGCACCCTCCTCGACACCCCGTGGGAGGATCTCACGCCGCTGCAGCGGCGGATCTGGCTCGAGGGCACCGGCCTCGAAGAGATCCGGCTGGCCTGGAAGAGTGGCAAGGCCGAACGGGGGGCGAAGACCAAGTTCGAGGGGATTCTCTCGATGCTCGGCAATCGGTGGCGGAATGCCAAGAGCGGGATCCTCCGGCGGATGCTCGAGAAGCTGATGCGGATCACCCCCTGCCACGGGTGCCAGGGGGCCCGGCTCTCGCCCCAGGCGCGGGCCGTGCGGATCACCACCGCGTCGAAGCCGGCCCGTGCGGCGAACGGCGCGGAGCTGTCGCTCGACCGCCTCTGCGGCCTGCCGATCGCCGACGCGCGGGAGTTCCTCTCCGCGCTCACGCTCGACGCGACGCAGGGCGTGATCGCTGCGGAGCTCCTCAAGGAGATTCGCTCGCGTCTCGATTTCCTCGATCAGGTCGGCCTCGGATACCTGGCCCTCGACCGCAAAGCACCGACGCTCTCCGGTGGCGAGAGCCAGCGGATCCGCCTCGCCGCCCAGATCGGCTCGGGGCTCTCGGGGGTGCTCTACGTCCTCGACGAGCCCTCCATCGGCCTGCATCCGCGCGACAACACCCGCCTGCTCGGGGCGCTCGAAGCGCTCCGCGACAAGGGGAATACCGTCGTCGTCGTCGAACACGACGAGGAGACGATCCGCGCCGCTGATTGGGTGGTCGACTTTGGCCCCGGGCCGGGGAAGCGCGGCGGCGAGGTGGTGGCGGCGGGAACGCCCGACGATGTGGCGGCAAACCCGCGGAGCATCACCGGGGCATTCCTTTCGGGGCGCGACCGGATCGAGATCCCTGCCAGCCGCCGGCCGCGCAGCGAGCGGCGACTGCGGATGGAGGGGGTGTGCCACAACAACCTCCGCGGCGTCGACGTGGAGATCCCGCTCGGGCTCCTCGTCTGCGTCACCGGCGTCTCGGGGAGCGGAAAAAGCTCGCTCGTCGGCGACGTCCTCGAGCCAGCGCTCCGCGAGAAGCTCGGGAGCGAGGCGGCGCGTCCGGGTGAGTTCGCGGCGCTGCTTGGGGCCGATGAGCTCGACAAGGTGATCGTCATCGATCAGTCGCCGATCGGCCGCACGCCGCGGAGCAACCCGGCGACCTACGTGAAGGTGTGGGACGACATCCGCAACCTGCTCACGATGCTCCCCGATGCGAAGACGCGGGGCTGGAAGGCGGGTCGATTCAGCTTCAACGTCGCCGGAGGGCGGTGCGAGGCCTGCGAGGGGAACGGTTCGGTGCGGCTCGACATGGACTTCCTCGCCGATGTCTGGGTCACCTGCGAGACCTGTGGCGGGGCCCGGTTCTCCCGTGACACCCTCGAGGTGCGCTGGAAGGGGAAGAACGTCGCCGACCTCCTCGGGATGGAGATCGGCGACGCGCGGACGCTGTTCGCCGATGCCCCCGACATCGCCCGCAAGCTCGAGACGCTCTGCGACGTCGGCCTCGATTACCTCCATCTCGGCCAACCCTCCCCGACGCTCTCCGGGGGCGAAGCCCAGCGGGTGAAGCTCTCCCGCGAGCTCGCCAAGCGCTCCACGGGGCGCACGCTCTACATCCTCGACGAGCCGACGACCGGGCTCCACATGGCCGACGTCCGCCAGCTCCTCGTCGTCCTCGAGCGGCTCGTCGATGCCGGCAACACCGTTCTCGTCGTCGAGCACAATCTCGATGTCGTGAAGCGGGCCGACTGGGTGATCGATCTGGGCCCCGAGGGGGGCTCCGGCGGGGGAAAGATCGTCGCCGAGGGAACCCCGGAGAAGGTTGCCCGGGCGAAGGGATCGCAGACCGGCATCGCCCTGAAGGCAGTCCTCGCCGCCGGCGCCGCAAGCCCGCCCCCCCGGCGTGCGACGCGGAAGCGCGCGGCCGTCGATCCGGCGGCCCTCGAGCGCGACACCCTCGCCCGGATCACGGCCGCCTCGCGCGACCCCGGCCCCGCCTCGATCGAGGTCCGTGGCGCCTGCCAGCACAATCTCAAATCGGTCGATGCCGACATTCCCCGCGGCGCCATGACCGTCTGCTGCGGGCCGAGCGGCTCGGGGAAGACATCGTTGGCCTTCGACACCCTCTACGCCGAGGGGCAGCGGCGGTATGTCGAGAGCCTGAGCCCCTATGCCCGCCAGTTCGTCGGCCAGGTGCCCAAGCCCCTCTTCGAGCGGATCGAGGGCCTGTCGCCGGCGGTGGCGATCGAGCAGCGGGCCACCGGCAGCACGCCCCGCTCGACGGTCGGCACGCTCACGGAGATGTACGACTACTTCCGCGTCCTCGGCGCCCGGCTAGGGAAAATGCATTGCCCGGAGTGCGGCGTGCCGGTCGGGGCGCGGAGCGTCGACGAGACCGTCGCGCGGCT
>Ga0209188_1001245_pt1 | contig 21132 bp, 37 predicted proteins | sample C_130625_EF_Meta_FD_187307 | JGI IMG/M metagenome (GOLD analysis project Ga0209188, IMG submission 187307) | Freshwater microbial communities from Lake Croche, Canada to study carbon cycling - C_130625_EF_MetaG (SPAdes) (version 2) | ecosystem: Environmental > Aquatic > Freshwater > Lake... | reverse complement strand
GCCCAGATCCTGGGTCAGCTGCGTCCAGATCTGCATCCAGTCGCCATACTGGCGGTCGATACGCTGGCCGCCAATCTCGAGCTCCACCGTCTTCACGACGCGGTGGCCGATGTAATTCAGCCAGCGGAAACGGGTCATCGTGCTGTTGTTCGCACCATCCAGCTGAACGGCCGGGAGAACCAGCTGGATGTACGTGCGGTACATCAGGTCCGCGTTACGGTTGATGATGGCCGTCACACGCTTGTTGAAGTCGGCCTGGCCGTTGAACGTCACCTCAATGGACTCCATCGCGAAGTTCGTGTGACGCTTGAACAGCACCTTCCAGAACGTGATCTGGGGGTTGCCGCTGATGTAGATGTCCTGTGCACCGTAGCTGACGAGCTGAAGAAGACCGCCACCCATATTGCTTTATACTCATACAGCGGAGAGAATCTTTTCAGGAAAAAACTGTTTAGAGGGGTGGCGACCCTCTTTAAAAATGCGGGTATATGCCGTCAACTGTGACCCCGGTCGCGGCGAACGTCTGAGATCCGCCGCAGCACCCTTGAACCTTGACATTGTGTTGGTCCAGTCCCCCCTGAAGGACGACCCCGAAGTGATGCGTCGCGGAGCCACCTGTTTCGAGCGAGGTACATCCTATCCCACCGGCTGTGCGGCCACCCTCGGACATATTCGCTGCATGCAGCGTCTGGTGGACTCCGGAGACCCGTTGGGGATCATCATTGAAGACGATGTGAGGTTTCACAAGGACTTCAACCGTTTGGTAGAAGCGGTTACACCCCACATGCTATCGGGAAACACGGATATCCTGTCCATGGGGTACATCAACATCCCATCTGGACCGTGGGAACACGTGGGCTGCGAAATCATTATTCGCAATGTGGGTGTTTCGAATCCATGGGGAGCCCAGTGCTACATGATTACGAGGGAGTGGGCTGCCAGGTTCTGTGCGATCTTTTCAGTGGACGACGTTTCCATTCCTTATCAGTCGCATTTCGTCACGGACTGGGTGATGTTTGACCCCATTCTGGGCGTGCGTCGTGATGCATTTATCTATCCAATTGCCATTGAGTCACCGGACGAGCAATCAATTGCCGCCCTGAACCAAGGAAAGCCCGATCTATTTCAGGTTGTCCGAGCCGAAGACTTCTACCTGTAGACATGGCACGTCCTACACTGCGGAACATACAAATCAGCCCCACCAATGGCGATTTGCCCATAGCCCGTTTGAAGCCGGCGGGTAAAGTGTGCCGGCTTCCCGCAAATACAGAGACTCGATAGATGCGTAATCTTGTCGGCTAACGGAATCACGCTAAGAAACTCGCCAAATGGACGACGGTCGGAATCGCCCGATAGCCCACTCAGTACCAGGTCCTTGCCGAGAGTATCGACCACAAACTCCACGAATGGAACCAGTCCTTGAAAGAACTGCGTCTCATCGACAATGACAATTGAAAAGGAGGAGAGAAAGTCCGCAGACAACCCATTCAGCGTGTTCGTGGTATAACACGGGAACGAATCTCCGTCGTGCGTCGTAATCTCATTGACATTGATAGACCGGGTATCGAGTGTGTGTTTGACCACCAACACCCGCAAGTTGTTAGCCGTGTACTTTCGAGCAAGGCTGAGGGCATAGGACGTCTTTCCCGCAAACATCGGGCCGAGTACGACTTCGAGCGACATGTTTACTTACGATACCGGCGGCGACGTGTATGCGACTTCTTCCTTGCCAACCGTTTGGAGGTTGAACGCCGACGCCGTCCGCCGCGGGGGCGGGGGCGGATATACTTTAGATCCGGCATCTTGAGAATAACTTGTTTACCATCACTCGACTCAAAGACATATATCATGTGTGGGTCGCCGTTCTCTGGGAGGAAGCGTCTCTCAAACACTATAGAAGGATGATTTGGAGCCCGATACGTCGTACCGGTAATTAGATACCGATCTGGGTCTTGTCGGAGCAGACGTGCATACTCATCTGGGTCGCTCTTGAGCAATGTTTCGAGGTTCGGCGGGTCGCTCATTTATACACACCTATCAAAAAAGTAAGAATGGAGGAGGACGGTATCATTGCCATTGTTGCCATCGCCGCCGTCTTGGCAGTTGCCTTGGCATGTGCATGTTGTTCGTATTTCGAGAGGCGAGTTGTCGAAGAAGAAGAGGAGGAGGACTATGAAATTGCCGCATGAACAACCTTCATACTACCCGCACTCCATAACCATGTTCGAGGATTGCAAAGTGGAGCTTCTGGAGACGTTTGGTAACGACCTGACCGTGGTGAATGCGGCTCGTGTGTCGCTGGGGAAACACGTGGACGAGTTCACTGACAAGGACGCCAAGCTGGGGGGCACTTACTCCATAACCATGTGCGGAACAATGTGCATGGCCTCCAGCTCCTGCATCCAGAGCTTCATTGCGTAGGGGATGGTCTTCTGTACAAAGTCCGTCTTGTTGCCGCACGACCCGCAGGAGTACAGCCCCTCCTGTGGGTTGACAATGGCCAGGGTTCCACAGGTCTTGCAGATACCCGTCGAGAAGGGATCAGACACATCCATCAGACGCTCCTTGGTGAAGGCCGATGCACCGTGAGAGATCATGCAGTCACGCTCCATCTCACCCACACGCAGACCACCATCACGAGATCGTCCCTCACACGGCTGACGGGTCAGGCTGACGATCGGACCACGTGCACGAGAGTGGGACTTGTCAATGACCATGTGCTTCAACCGCTGGTAGAAGGTGGGGCCCATGAAGATTTCAGCCTGCATCATCTCACCGGTCTGTCCATTGTACAGGATCTCGTTGCCGTACGGATGCATCCCCAGCTCCAGCATCTGTTCGCGCAGCTCCTCGACCTTGAGGTGCGAATACGGCGTCCCATCACCCAGGGTGCCTTTCTGAACACACACCTTTCCAAAGATACACTCCATCAGCTGCGCAATGGTCATACGACTCGGCACAGCGTGTGGATTCATAATCAGGTCGGGGCGGAGACCTGAGCCTGTGAAGGGCATATCCTGCTCGTCCAGCAACATTCCTACCGTTCCCTTCTGGCCGTGACGGGAGCTGAACTTGTCACCAATCTGCGGAACACGCTCCGACACCACGCGAACCTTGACGAACGGGTATCCATCCGAGTTCTTGTCCTGCCACACACCGTCAATGCGCCCCGGCTCAGCGTTCTTGTGCGTGGTCGATGCATCTCGGAATGCATATCCCGCCGTATCGTGGCGTAGATTGACAACCTTTCCGATCACGACGTCGTTCTCATTGATATGAGCATTCAGGAGTGGAATCCCGTTCTCACCAATCGCCGAATAACTCGTGTTCTTGAACTTCCGAGTGTTGTGCTTGTGAGGCCGCATGAACTTCTCCTCACGCCCCGAGGTCACGTTGCGATGCTCCTCATCCTTGTACATCGTGTAGTAGAGGCCGCGGAACAGGCCGCGATTTACGGCTGACCGATTCATGATGATCGAGTCCTCCTGATTGTAGCCACCGTAACAGGCAATGGCCACAATCGCATTCATTCCGAACGGCATCTCCTGCATCTTCAGAATGTTCATCGACCGCGTCTCCACGATCGGGCGGCTGATCGAGCAGAGAACATACGCGTTCTTATCCAACCTCTTTGCGAAGTTGGTCGCATACACGCACATCGACTGCTTCCCCATAGCGGACTGGTACGTGTTTCGGGGCGACTGATTGTGATCCGACAACGGAATCGTACCCGCCATATGACCCACCAGCATCGAAGGATGAATCTCGTAGTGAGAATGCGTTGTCACGTCCTTCTTGGTCAGAGCGATGCGGAGAGTCTCCGTCTCAGAGGCATCAATGTAGTCCACGCAGCACCGCAGCCATGCATTCCAATCCTTCCGATCCTCGCCAACCGGCTCTTCGGCACCAACCCTGAACACTGGACGCACGGCACGGCCACCGTCAGTCTCAATCAGGATCGAGTTCAGCAGGGTGTACCAGGCAACTGACGTGTGTGGATGGAGACGCAAGGTCCGCTTGGCCTTGCGCAGCGACGTCACCACTGTCAGCGGATCTGTGGTGTAGCCAACCAGAACACCATTCACCGTGATGGACGTGCCCTCGTAGACCTTCGGCACAGTAATCCAGGTCACATTCGCATCCTCCAGGAAGTGGAGGATCGTGGAGGATGGCACATGCTGGGAGATTGAGGTCAGGAGCGACATTGTCTTCACAATACCCACCGAATGGCCCTCCGGAGTCTCCACTGGGCACATGAATCCCCATGAAGTGCCATGCAGCTTACGAGGCGCCAGGAGCTTACCCGACTTCTCCACTGGGGTCTGGATACGGCGAATGTGGCTGAGCGTGGCTGCATAGGACATCCGCGCCAGAACCTGCGACACACCCACCTTGGTCGCATTCGATAGCGATGTGGAGCTGTTCGTGCCCATGCCCTGCACCGTGAAGTTGCCGGTAGCCAGTGCCTGTTTCATCTTGCCCTCGATGGTTGAGACCTTGAGGATCTTGTACAGGTTATTGATGTTCAGAATCTCCAGGGGCTGACCTGCCTTCTTCCAAGTGTCATTGTTCACCTCCTGCACAAACTCGTTGCGCGTATCGTTGCACACCTTCTGGAACAGCTGACGGAACAGGTGAGTCAGCAGGGCACCTGTCGTGACCACGCGCTTGTTCGGGTACGCATCACGGTCATCCAGCGGGATCTTCTTACAGTACGTCAGCAGCAGACGGCGGATCATTGAACCCATCAGCATTGTGCGACGGGCATTCAGAACCACCGGTGTCGTGGTCTCTCCGGCAAACCGAACATGAGGCAGAAGCTCCGTCGTCAGCAGGTGCTGGACGTAGGCACACTTGTCCTCCTGGTTCGTGCCATACTGGAGATGGCTGGTCAGGTATCGAACCGCATCGTCCTGAGTGTAGATGCCCATCTCCAGCGTATCGCGGAAGGATGCACCCAACAGTTCAACATGGGACTCCTTCTCGTCCCCCCAGACGATTCGCGCGACCGTGCGGTCATCCACAACACCCAGTGCACGGAAGTACACCATGACCGGAATGTCCTCACGGAAGCGAGGAACACAGGCCACCATCGGGTACCCGAAGCCGTTGAACTTGGAGCTCAACCTGATCTCCAGCTTCTTGGGCGGAGTTGTGAAGGACTCGTGGAGAGACTTCATCTCCACCGAGTACAGGTACTTGGAGGACGTCTTCTTGTTCTGGAAGATCATGATGCGGTTATCTGCCACCTTCTCCTGGCACAGGATCGTGCGCTCGGATCCGTGGACAACAAAGTACCCGAGCGGATCGTGCGAACACTCGCCCATGTCCGCCGCAGTGGCCGGGTAATCCTTCAGTAGACACAACGACGACCCAAGCATCACCGGAATCTTCCCCAGACTGATGCCCTCGAACACGCGCGACTCCTCGTCGAACGTGTCCAGCTTCTCACCCTTGTACGTCCTGGCTACGAAGCGGATATCTGCATGCATCTGGGCAGCGTAGGTGAAGTTGCGAACACGCGCCTCCATGGGCAGCATGGGCTTCACGCGCCCAGTCGCCTCCTGGAGTCGGGGCTTGATGTAGGTGACGTTCTCGAAGGTAAGGCGGAACTCGTACTTGTACTTCTTGGTGGCCTCGTCCTGTTCGTGCCACACAGTGATGGGTGCGGTCGACTGGACGATGAGTGGAAGCTTGTTGCGGATGAAGTCCTCGAATGACTCGATCTGATGATCTACGAGACGACGCACACCCTTCGCGAAGTAAGCATTGACGGCTTCCCACTCCATGGTATTAGAATGCCCCGGTTAGCCTGTAAATAAGGTTTATCCGTTTTGAGTAAAGGAATGCAGATCAACAAGGTGGGACATGATTCACCTAAGACTCAGAAAAATACAAAGACATTCCCCAAGGGTGTGCTCCGCAAGACATCCCGTAAGATTGACCCCGTGAAAGACCCCGCGAAGAGCCCCCCATTCAAGCCTGGTACACTTCGGATCCTCACACGAAAGGGTGAGACTCTGAAGCGTAAGAAGATCCAAGGGACATTGAAGAATCTCAGTGACCGCCAAATACGTGAGAAACTGCGAAAGTCAAATTTAGCTGTCAGTGACAAGGCCCCCCGCGATCTCATCATGGGCATTCTCGAAGGCGGTACAGAGGCAGGAATGATTTCATAAGTATTTACTAATGACCGCTATATGGGGGCCACTTGGATGGATGGCGCTACATTCTGCGGCCTCGTTATACCCAGACGCACCGACAGAAGCTGAGCGGCAGCTGATGACAAAATGGTTAGACCTGTTCAGGGACACGATCACATGCCCGAACTGCCAAGGTCACTTTGCCGAACTCCTGCAGAACTACCGAGCACAGTTCCCGAATATGCTGTATTCGCGTACCGGCTTCATGTTGTTTACGCTACGGGCACATAACGCAGTGAATAAACGGTTGAACAAACCAATCTATCCAACAGTGGAGGCCTGTTTCGAGACTTTGCGAAACAATGTGAAGATCAACACGACTCGCCAATACCGTATTTCCTATATCAACCGAGTCACCATGCATTGGCGGGTGTTTCAAGACGCGGCCGGGTTGTCGGCCATGAAGAAGATTCACGAGATGAAGAAAATCGAAGAAGGGTACATGGCTCCTCGCAGTAATGCATTTGAAGTCATGATCCCCGAGGATGTTGTTGTCGTCACCATTGGCGCACCGACAGTAGAAACCCTGCCGAACGGCCTTCCCGTTCCTCGCCCCACAGCGGCTGCAGGGTTTGGATCTAGGATGATGATGACGGCCAATGGACTTCGCTTACGGAGGTAAATGCTCGTGCGGGATCCCATGGCAGGGATATATACGGATCTGTCTCCCAGGTGTACTTCCGCATCCACGGATGGCGCGTATCGTGTTCCTCGTCGTATACCTCATCGACAAACTTGACCCTACGCTTCGCCTTACGCAACGACTCGCATGGCAGAATGAACTGCAGCTGATGTCCAACATGGAACGGCGGTGTTGGGTGCTCCCATACAACAGACGTAGGCGGATCAAAATCTGCCAACGTCTGAAGAAGAGGTGCCTCGGAATATGGATAGAACCAACACCAATCCGGAACATTGGACGTAGTGAAGTACTCGAGTGTCCATGCATAGGTTTTCCAGTAGGCTTCACACACCGGCTCCCAATCGATCACTCCATCCATGAGCAGACCAACTCGCGATTCAAGCCCAAGTCCGTCGGGAGCTACAATGTGGGCATCATGTGGTTTGCGACGTTCAATCAGCACCTTCGCTTCCATCTTCTCTGGGTCTTTCATGCGCAATGCACGGCCGTGACCATCCTCACGCAATGAAAACATGGAGACAGCAGGCATGAAGTCGTTGCCAAAGTACCGAATGCACATCTTCACATAGTCGTCTACGGGGAGAGGCAGAACAGACGCCAGGGCGGAAACCGAAAAGGCATCCTCGTCTCGAAGAAGGAACAGATTGCCGAGTCTATGTTGTGCCAGAGAGATGAGCACGAGATCAGCGTCCAGGCCGTATATTGCAACAGTGGTTCGCTGTGATGGGTCAATTGATCGCAGCCATCGAAAAATCTTATGTTCCCCTTCGCCATGCTCGTCTGTTCCTGATATAACCGCCTGTGGGAAAGCCGTTCGCAGCTCCTTGACCAGTTCCCGCATGTACGGCGTTTCCGGAGACAGCTGGTTCTTCTCGACATTCTCTGGACGCTTGAAGCGACGGTAGCGCTGCTGCACAATCTTTGCATATGGCACCAACCCATCGAATGCGATATACACCGTCTTGACCCGCATCCTCTCCAGGTACACGCGGAGCTCGGAGATCACGCTCCCGATCGGATCTTCTTCCTTGATAGCTTTATGTAAGAAACAGTTGAAGTCCATGCAGAGCACATCGGCTTCAAACGTTTCATAGCGTTTCTGGATATGCTTATGCGTCCTCAATAGAGACGCTACGTAATACGGGATACCCATTAAGTAACTAAGGTAGCTGAGGTGAAGACGGCTTACCGACACCACCACCTGCGCTGCGCTGCATCGGCCAGAACGGCCTCCATGGTCTTGACCACGATCTCTGGCTGCTTGGACAGGGCAGACGCGACGGCCGCCTCGAGCTTCTTCTCAGCTGCAGTAACCTTCGCGGTGGCTTCGAGAGTCACGACAGCTGTCTCGACAATGTGAGGAAGCATGGTGTTCACGAACACCGTCGCCGCATCCTTCTCGTCCTCCGACATCTTGGACTTGGAGATGACGAAGAGGAGGCCACCCTGGAGAAGGATGATCCGCTCCTCGGGAGTCATCTTATCCAGTACCTGGAGATGAGACGCGACCTTTACGACACCCGGTACCGGGTTCTTCCAGTCAATCGAATCGAACAGTCCAGTCGGGGCCGGGGCCGTCGGAGGCACAGCCTCTACAGGTGCAGGAACAGACGCAGTATCGGACATTTATTGTGTTCGCGGGAGATTCATCTAAGCTTTACCAACGCATAACCGGACGACGATGGGTACGACCACCCTTCGGCTGAGCCGCAGGAGCCAGAGACGGCGGCGCGGCGGGGGCAGGCATCATCGGCTCCGCCTGAGCGGGAAGCGGGTTCATCTGTACCTTCGGACCCTTTGCCTTCTCAAGCTCCTTCACCACAGCCCTCTCGCGTCGCCGCTGACCCTTCTCTTCGTCTGTCATCTTAACCCTCTTCGTCTTGGCCGGTTTCGGGGACTTCGGCTTCTTCGCTGCCTTGCGAGTCTGTGTCTTTTGATACTTCATGTCCTTCTTATGCGCCTTCATCTCATCCTTGGCCTTCTTCAGAGCCTCTTCCAGCTTGGCTATCCGCATACTCGAGGCATTCGTGGTTCCCGCGACCACACAGAATTGATTGACCTTTTGACGCAGCGTGGGCATCCTTGCTACTTAAAAGGATTAAAAACAGTAAGGCAATGGAAATGTCCGTTTGTCCTTCGTGCGTAGATACTACCATTACAACCCACGCTGACCACGGGCTTCCTGTCTGCTGGGGATGTTCACCGGCATTCTGCACAGAGTGTTACTGGGGAGCCACGTCCACATGTGCATACTTCACCAGCACGGTTCCCGAACCGAATTGGTTGGCCGCAGAAGCCTATATGAACTCTCATACCGACGCGCCCATCCGCGTTGTTCGCACGGGTCCCCGAATCCAATGTTCCGTTGTTCGCGTGGGTACGATCCTCTTTCGCCGCGTTGAGCGTGATGGGGAGCTCGTCAGCGAAAACCCTTCAGCACCCACTGAATGCTGTCTTCATTGTGGATCTTACGATCGCCGCTACGCGCATCTCACGAATGCCTACACCGATGGCTTTGTGTGTACAGAGTGCGCGAATGGCATTCTAGGTAACTAGTAAATGTGGGAGTGGATTCTTCTCGCATTGGTGATTCTTATGTTTGGAGTGTTTGTTCTCCCGGGTATCTACCAGACACCTCCTCCTGGGTGTAAGGCGTGTGGGAAGAAAAGCGAAAATCCTGCTCAATAACAAATGTTCGGATTCATGAGGGCCTTCACGCCCAAACCGGTCACACCTGCTCCTAAGATTCCACCTGCTCAGCCGGTGAGGCCTCCACCTGGCCCAACTTCGTAAGTTTTCTGACGTACCCATAAATGCGCAATCTCATTGGTCCGCTGAAGAAGGGAACCCTGATGGGATACAAGACCACCATGAAGTCGTCTACGCGTCGCAAGATTCTGCGTAAGGTTGCGAAGAAGGTCGGTCCGCTGTCCACGTTCCGCAAGTTGAATGCAGTCTCCGTGTTAACGAAGCGTACTGCGCCCAAGTCGTCTCGGACGATGAAGGCTGATCGCAAGTGGGTGAAAAAGAACTTAATGTAAAGACAAATGGTCAAGCTTCCCATGAAATGGGTCTTACTTGGACTCGTAGCTCTTCTCGTGTTAGGGTTCGTCTCGTTCCAGGTGCCCGGTGTTCAGTGCCCTGGTTCGATGATCTATTGCCCCGGTGTGGGGTGCGTATCGGGTCCCGAGAAGTGTACGGCGGGAAGTGTGGGTGGTCCGGCCGCAACCTTTTCGACCACGTGGGAGAAGGAGCAGTTTGTCAATGGTAAGGACATGTACCCCGGGCCGCCCCAGTTTCGGGTTGGTCCTACACCCGTGATCTCGAAGTGCACGAATAACACCCGTGCTCGGGATGGTCGTTGCCCCGAGTTCATTGGCCCTTAACGCAGCTGCTCAATCGGCGCCTGGCGTGTCAGCACCTTCATCTCGAACCTCTGTGCATCAAAATACTCGTGAACCGCCTCCTTCACGACCTCAGGGTCAAAGTCCTTGCAGGAGAACACATCCAAATACATGGAGTTGTTCTCTTCCACAAAGTGAGCCGTGATGTTAGAGGTCTCGATGAGCTGAACGAGCGTGTAGCCCTTCTTGTTCCCCGACCCGAACATGACGACCTGGGGGGTACCGAACGGCACCATGTCAATGCGCTTCACCAGCGAACGAGCAAAGCCATCAATAACCTTCGGACAACCGATCATCTTGGCTGAACAACCTGCGGCGTCGAGAATCAGGTGCTTCCCCCATGTGCGAAGAGGCTGCATTGAGTATATTCATAGACTGCGTGAAAATCATCGGCGACGGGGGCGACCACCCATCACTGGCTGCTGGGAGGGTGCATTCAGAACAAACGCATAGTACGGGATGTAGATCGCACCGAAGATGAAGTCGATAAAGGCCCAGAACGGCGACTGGTACTTATCATACGACAGTTTTGCCGCGGCAAGGTGCAGCAGAAATCCCAAAAGACCTCCGAATCCAGCAAGGATTAAATACACGCTGCCCAGCAGCGACGGGGCGGGTGCGGCGGTCGGCGGGTTCACTGCAGGGTTTACTCCAGGGGTGCTCATTAATATCACATAGGAATTTATAATGGAGGCCCAGCGTTTGTCCACTGAGCTCCTCATCCGCGGACACACAACCTACGGCTCGTATCACCAGCGATTCATGCGACTCCGGATGCCGAGTCCTTACGAAATTAATAGACGCAACCTGCGGAGGTCGCTGGACTTTCTGTTGGATCGGTACATGAACCTGTTTATCTCAGGGGGTGATACCCGGTACGTTAGGTCTGAGATCTTGGCCCACCACCGAATTCTGAAAACGGATTCTGTCTTACCACGAAACAGGTAAGAGCCCCCCTTCAACATGTCTTCCACCACCAACACCCACTCCACCATGCCTTCCCACATCTACTTCTGCCACCAGACCGACTGCTCCAACATGACAACCGACCTCGGCTCCACATGCGATGCCTGCCGCCAAGACTGGCGCCGCTGCCCCGACTGCGGGGACATCGGCGCCACCGTTCTCGGGTCTGACTATTGCCACGAGTGCGACTCGCGCCGCAATCACCCATGCAACACTGCCTTCATCGAGTACGAGCACGAACACACGGGCCGGTGCGGTTGGGCCGACGATGGCACTCACATCTGCGACGATGTGTGCACGTGCGACGGCGGCAGCGACGACGGCGAGCTGTGTGACTACTGTGTGCGCTACCTCGCCGACCAGGCCGAGTACGAGATCTGGTGCGGCGTGGACGATGAGGACCTGCAATGCACCTGCCACCTCGACATCGCACGTAATTGCCCCCGCTGTACCGTCGAGTGGGCAAACCATCGCACCAGGTGCACCTGTGATGGCTCTGGCCTCATGTGCGACTACTGTGCGGAGGAGTACGCGGAGCCGTGCCGCGGCTGTGGCGTCCCTTCCCAGCTGTGGACGGACAATACGTACTGCCGCAAGTGCTACGTAGAGCGCTACGGGGACGAGTTTCCGAAGACGGTGCGAGTCTCGGACGAACTCAAGACAGAGCTTCTCGCCAACCTACCGACAGAGGGCGACAAGTGGAGTTTCACGCCCATGGGCCGCCGCAATAGCGTGTCCTCACTTCCACCGCTGCCGCCGTCGCCCCCCCGTCACACGTCTCTTGAGTCCATGCGGGAGGAGATCGCTGAGATTGAGGTGCGTCTCCGTGACGGCTTGACCAAGAGCCAGAAGGACGACTGGATCTGGCTTCTTCAGAACCGCCGCGCGGATCTTGCCGCGGCCGAGAAGGAGATGTGGGAGGGATACGATCAGGACGATCTGAACAAGATGGACCTCCAGAACCGCCGCGGCTTCTGAGCGGCGGAAAACGGATCAGTCTACACAAAAACATTTTTCAACTGCGCCAGACAAAATGCCTCTCAACTTCGCATCTCTCGGTTTCAGCGGCCAGGACAACGTCATTCTGCAGGACATGGAGTCCGCCATCGACAAGACAAACACCTGGGATTGGGTTGCGAAGGGCGACCCGGGTAAGTGGGGATACTACATGTCACCCGCACCGGAGATTCGTGAAATCCGTCAGCATCTCAAGGTCACACACACTGCCAAGACATTCGAAGCCGCGATGCAGGAGATGCAGACTCTGGCAATTCTGGGCATTGACGGCTACTGCTCAGCAAAGACGCAACCTATCGCCCCTCCGTCTGAGCCAAAGGTCGGACCCGTGCGCACCAAGGAGATGGACGAGAAGGTTCGCAACGAGTACAAGACCCGGAAGGCGTTCGCAAGGGCGCCGAAGTGGTCTTCAGAGTACATCACGGCCTTCCCGGACGTTCTCCGTGACATCTGAAAACGAATCACAGCAGTGTACAACAAAACCATTTTTACCATGGAGTGCATCAACTGCCCTCAATGTTACGCGTACGCCTACGACACCTTGGTTCGTCCTGCTTCCCGCGCCCGTATTGATATCTTCGAACACATCGTCAGCATGTCCCGCATCACCAAGGCAGCCCACACTTTGACCCCCGAGTTCATCCGAGCATGTGTGACCAAAGGCGACTTGTCGTACGTTGTAATCCTCTGCGTGGAAGCAGGAGGAGTCATCCCCCCAAAGAACAGGAAGCGAAACGCCTTTGCCATCATGTCGCTGTGGATGCAGGGGCGAATCAAGGATCTTGGGAACATGAATGAGATTCACTTTGAGCACTCGGGTGGGTTTGTGCCTGAATCGCTCCCACCGCGAGTTCTGCGTATCCGCATCCCCAAGTGCCCAGACGGACTGTATGACTAAAAACGAAATCGCATATCTCCTAGAGTATCAAGCATGGACGACTGCCCTATCTGCTACGAGAAGGTCGACGACTCTACCGGCCACTGCACCCTTTCCTGCAAACACTCCTTCCACCTCGCATGCCTCAGCAAGTGGAGTAATGAGAATCCCTCCTGTCCCTTGTGCCGCAAGGCACTGGGAGCCACGGAGACGCCCCACCCTCGACCACCTCCCTCCACACACAGTGTGTTCCGCATTGGCATCGACATGAGTCAGTGGGTCACGGACAGTGACATCGAACTCGTGACAACACAAGCTCGTGTTTCACGGGAGGCTGCGACGGACGCACTCACGCGTCACGAGGGCGACATCGTGAATGCTATCTTGGAGTTGACTACTGACCGTCGTGACATCCTGCGTATCGGTAACGGCGTCGAGGTGACTGAGAATGACATCCAGCATGTGATGACGGTGTGTCACGTAGTTCGCGGTATGGCTGTTCGAGCCTTGCGTATGCACGAGGGTGACGCAATGGACGCAATCTCTTGGATCGCCATGCTGCCACCGATTGTTCATCTCCCGCCCCCTCCTCCACATGACCCAATGGAGGAGCCGTCGGAGGACCAAGCCACGGCATGGTTCATTCAGAAGATGTTCCGCGATGACGGGGTGAGCGGGTACCACTGGAACAGCTACTCGGACATGGTCGGTCGCACGAAGACAACGACTCGGAACCGCAACGAATTCTGGATGCACCTCCAGTTCAATGGCTTCGAAAACGAGGGCGGATACGAATCTGCGTAGACAACAATGCTCCAAGCCATGGACGTTGCCACAGCCGATCAGCAGTTCAAGTTCTCTCGCAAGGTGATCGTCGACGAGATTACCAAAATGCTAAACGAGGGCAAGATCCATCTTTTTTATCCCGCTACAGAAGGAGACCGCCTATATAGGCCGGGTCTACTTGTGAAGCATCTGGGTGAAATGGTGTATGAGTTACAGGGTGCATATCAAGGCAAGTTGGTTGTCAGCCGCACCCCTGGAGGAATTGTCGTGGATAATATATAAAATGGACCTCAACATCGTGATTCCTGTGCTGCTGTTTATCCTCCTGTCTCCGGGTGTCCTCCTTGCCCTGCCGCCGGGTGCGGGTAAGACGACCCAGGTGCTGACTCACGCCGTCGTGTTCGGCGCCGTGTACTTCGGTCTGCGTAAGACGTTCCCTCAGTACTATTAACCCTGCGACAGAACGTGCCGAACCACCGGGTGGTTCTGGTGCGTCGCAATCTCACCCCAGGCAATGTACTCCTGAAACACTCGCTCGTTCGCGGATAATGGGAACGATGGATAACAACACCTCAACGCCTGAAACGCATCCGCCTCTACGGGGGCGTTTTGTTGGCGTAGAAACATCGTGATCTGATCCAATTTTGCTTTGCGAGAGGGAATGTCCAGGGCTTTAAAGTTCGCAGCGAATTGCTCCATACTGAGTATACCTTGTCACTTTTAAAACCCATGTATGTAGAACCACCTCCGAAACTTCCAGGGAGGTGGCAGCCCACACAAACGATTGATGTGGTACCTGTCCCCACGCTGCATGTGACCCGATAAGACCGCACGAAGCAGTGGAACTCGACGAATAGCCGTCCGACACAAATACGCTCGTGTCCTAGCGGCTGCCCGTTGGGCGTCTGTTCGCGCCTCCTTGAGTCCAAGCCAGTTTCGAGATTCGATAAAGTCAATCACCTCTTTCTTAGCGGTTTTCCTTGTCGCTGTGTAGGCTTTGAATTTCACCAGTGCCTCTCGCTTCAGTTCACGGAATGCCGGATCCCGCTTGACGACAGCAAATGTATTCAGTGCAAGCTGTTCGTCTTCCAGCCGTTCGCGCGGCTCCTTGTGCCGGTTACACAAGATGCAGTCAAAGTTGGTCCGTTTCAGGTAGCTAATTGCACATCGGGTATGATACGCATGTCCACATTCCAGCTTGACGCAGGTCGCCGTCGACTCGCGTGGGTCTTGGAATTCTTCCATGTCCATATCAGATTGACATACCGAACAATCGGGCATTTAGGTGGATTCGATGAATAGATGTAAGCCACTATGCCGTCCGCAGAAGAACTGCGGGCTATTTCCGGAAACTACGACGCAGAGGAAGACTTCATTCGAATTGTCAATCGGAATGTCGATTTTGCCGCTCGCACAGGAGCTACGTATGAACTTGTGGATGTTCCAAGCAATCTCACTCCGGCTCAGGTGAAGAAGATTCTGGAGGGCAACTTTCCCAACTGCGAGATATCAAAGAGGTGGTGGACAAACTGCTTTAAAGTTAGCTGGGCGAAGTGACAATGGGCAACTGCTTTGGATTTCAAGATAAACCGATGATGACCATAGGAACAAAGACCGTGCGGAAAAGCCAGATGAAGGGCATCAAGACATACCAAGATGCCTTGCGGTTCATAGGTCGTGAGTGTCCAGATACAGCTGTCATTACCACACTGTTGAACCACCAGGTTACCTTTGTGTCTGTGTCTGCGCCGTTTCAGATTGTGGATGAGATTGTGTTCAAGCAGTCACACATTCCTATCCGGCGACTGTATGGGCGGCCTTCTTCGTGAGTTCATCCCGTGCCTTGTAGAGCTGAATCAGCGGCCCGAACTCAATCGCAGCCAGAATCAGGAACCCGCCGATGGACAGAATGATGCCGTCTTCCCAGTCAAGGCCCTTCGGCCTAAACAGCCAGAAGTAGATTCCGAGGAACAACCCCAGCGATGTCTTGAAGATTGTATCCACGACTGCGAACATCGGACTTTCCGCGACCTTGAACCCAAGGGCCAGTAACACGATCTGGGCAACAACCACGAACTTGAGGAAAAAGAAGTAGGTCTGGTACCACTTCATTACTATTTATAGAGTCGGAAAAGTAAAAAGCAATGGAGTTTAGTCTTCTTGCACTCGATCACCATCGTACAGTGTCCTTTAAACATACTACACACGAGAAGGCACCTAACGCATTTGCCCAGATGGTCGCGGAGCATATGCGAGGATACGATGACGCGTCAGGTGGGGACTTCGACCGTACGCCCATGACCATCTCCTTCTGCACGGAACGCAAGTCCGTTATGCTGGTCGGGAAGATCACAGAGGACTTGTATGAGCGCGTTCGTCAGCGGGTGAACTTTGAGCTCAGGCGTCGGGTGTTTTCGGAAAACGGATTCTAGGGTCTGACTAGAAAGGTCTAGAGCCTCAAGAATGCCCTGCTGCTGCATCCGCTCTTCTTCCAAGATGTCTTCCTGCACCGGATACTTCGACTGCCCCTGCGACGAGACGCCCTACAAGCGGTGCGACTGGTGTCGCGCCTCCCTTGAGAATCAGCTCGTCTACCTGCTCCATACCCAAGAGACCGGGACCAAGTCCAATACTACCCACCACGTCGGCGAGAAGTGTTGCGTTTCCAAGGGCAAACATGCTGACTACGCCAACCAGTTCCTGGATCGCTGGGGGTGCCTCCCCCACATGCACTTTGAGTTCCTCGAGACGCCTGAGAATGTGACGCAGATGTTCACACAGGCCAAGAAGTGCCACGAGAAGGGTGGCAGCCGACACGTGGTCAAGGACCTGTTCCGGACCGCATGGCAGACCTACAAGAAGCTGTCGCCCGAGAACCAGGCGAAGGTTGTGACCAAGTAAACGCCGAAAACGGATTCTTGAGTATCACGAAAAGAAGGAAAGTAGGTCAGACCCATACACTCTGCCCCACAACACGCACAAGATGGCCGCTCTCTGCCCTGCACCTACCGACACTCCCTTCTTCGACGCCATGCACTCTGCACTCAAGCTTCATCCCGAATGCCGCAAGGCCATCCGCGTCAACTGGCCTTCCTCCATCCTCAAGCGCGTCGTCCGCCACCTGCTTCCGGACATGTACCGTTACCGTCCTACGTACGGCCAGAACATTTGGATTCTCTGGCAGTTTGCCGTGCGCAGCGGACGGTATGCGTGGGCAGTGCAGGATCATGAGGCGATCTTTACGGATCGCTACCGCGACGGAAAGAAGCGCGAGGCAATGACTCCGATGCAGTACATGGTCACCGTCCGCCAGCTCACCTACGAGGAGGCGTGGGAGATCTGCCACATTCGCTGCCGGTGCTCGGAGCGCCTCAACGACAAGTATCTCGCGGAGGCTCTGCGCCTACGGGAAGTCTACCACACACTCTGCCGCAGCGCACCGCCGTCTCGCCGCTTTGACGACTCTGACCCGAAGCCGCATGAGACGCCCTGTGCTCGCAAGGAGCGGAACAAGGCGTTGAATCTCCTCGTCAAGACGGTCCAGCAGCTGTCCGACCGCAACCGCAAGAGGTACAACGCGACGTACTGAAAACGGATCCAACGCAACTCTACCTTTTTACACTACAATGGAGCCCATCACTCGCGAACAGCTACAGAATGCCCACGCCGCCGCCGTCGCAGAGAAGGATCGTATCGCCCGTCATGCACAGGAGATCAAGGGGCAGTTGGCCGCTGAAGAGTTCTACAAGGAGGTTCGACGCATCGCAGAGGTGGGTGAGGCAACACAGGCATCTTCAAAGTCAATGGGGCTAGGTGTTGCGTTCGACACGATGCTGTATTGGACGAAGGAGCACTTCCCCAACTGCGACGTCACGATAGAGATTCGGCACATGGGACCCGACGCAACGTACGCCCTCCGCGTAGGATGGGGTCAGGCGGAGGAGGAAAAGATTCAGACTCGCCGCCTCGACAAGGAGACAAGTTGGTAATCGATTCATGTATACATACAATGAACCTTCTTGTCTTCTTCTTCGCGTTCGCCATGAGCGTGGTCGACATCGTCATGGTGGTCTTGATCAAGGAGGTTGGATCAGGTAGGCTCAGGCCAGACTTTGGACTGCCGATCGCGTCCCTAATCTACGCAATCGAACCTCTCATTTTTTATCAAACCACTCAGGTCGCTAAGACAGGAATTGTCGTAACGAGCTTGGCTTGGTCAGTCGTGAACAGTATTGCAGTCGTATCGGTTGGCGTGTTGTATTACCGCGAATCGTTCAACGATAAGCGCATGTTGTCACTGTTTCTCAACATTATGGCCGCAGGTGTCTTAGCAACGTCGTCGGATTCAGACAAGAACGAGTGAAAACGGATTCCTTCACCCCAACCCAAACTCCCATTGCAGTCACCATGGCATCCATCTTCATTGTCCTCGAAGCGACCAGCGAGTGCAGTCGAACCATCTACCCTACAACCTACAAGACCCTCAAGGACGCAACAGACGCGATCAAGGCGAGATGGATGCCGTTTCTACAAGAGTTCGTGAAATACGACGGGGGCTGCGCGGATACACTGTGGATGGAATGTATTGCCGAGGCCACGATTGAGAAGAATGTGGTCTCAATGTACCTCGAGAAGGAGAACTTCTTCGAGATTCACGAACTGCCGATCGCCCAGTAAAAACGGATTCTGTCTTAGGACGGAACAGGTTAGAGCCCCCGGTCACCATGTCTACAACCAACCTCACGCCCCTCTCCGGGGTCCTGAACCTCTACATCGCCTACAAGACCCACGTCGTTCTGCACCCAATGGCATTGGACACCACTGAGCGTGAAGTCCGCAACCAAGCCCTAACTGCATTCGTCGATGCACAGGCACTCCTCACACTTGATGAGCTGATCAATTTCAAGCACATCGCGTACGGATGGACACACATCCACAAGGATGATCCTGGGGCCTCGTTCTCCTGGGGGCCATCCCCTGCATCCAAATCCCTTGCCCTCATGGACGCACAGATCCAGGCTCGTCGGCCACGCCAGAGCCAGAGTTCGCGTTGAAAAACGGATATACATCCAACCACTATCAATCTTTTCAATCAAGATGGCACATATTCAGAAGTATCTCGTCGACAACAACGTCGCAGGCGGCGAGCATGGCAGCCACCACGTTTACTGGGTTCCTCTCCATATCTTCAACGACCTGGGTATCGAGCGCTGGAAGTACAATCGCCCACCCGACACAGACCGTGTGGCCGAGATTCACGCCTTCGTCAAGCAGTCTGGACGGCTGGATGGGATGATGTACTTGGCATGCGTCAACAAGAAGCTATATTGCTACGAATCCAACCACCGCCGGGAGGCATTGGTTGGAATCACAGAGGTTGCACCGATTCTGGTGGATATCATGTGGGATGCGACACATGACCAGGTGAAGGCCGAGTTTCTGCGACTGAATAAGGCAGTGTCGGTTCCTGAGCTGTATGTGACCGACGAGCCGATGGCGGATATGGATTCAATCCTCGCTGCCCGCAAGGCGTTCTGCGAGAAGTACAAGCTTCTCAAGGTTACAACCGGACGTCCACAACGGCCGAACTTCAATAGCGACAACCTGCTAGATGACTTTGTCGCCATCACCAAGGAGCATAAGATTTCCGCGGAGGAGATGATGCGACGCCTGGATAACCTGAACGTGAGTTTGTCGCATAAGGCAAATGACATGAAGCTCTCGGACAAGGTCAGGGACAAGTGCGTGACGTCCGGATTGTGGTTGTTCACAGTGTCGACACGCATCAACCCGAAGGACGTGGTTGCGTAGAAAACGGATTCTGTCTATCCACGAAAAATGGGTTTCGATGCCATGGATATCCGAACCTTCTTCACTCCTCGTCCACCGGCGGCGGTCTGGGTCTGCCGCTACTGCAAACGCGAATCTCTTAAGCTCTTCTACGCCGTGCAACACGAACGCCGATGCCGGAGTTCGCGTTGAAAACGGATTCGGTTGTCTCACCTCAAACTCTTTTCCATTCAAGATGGAGCTACTTATCAATCTCTGGTCATCCGCTAGTTCCGAGCGAGGATTTCATCGCACGAAACTATCGGATTTAGAACTCGAACTTCGCATGCTTCAGGATGATCTTCCAAGGGATAGGCTGATAGCGATAACGTCAACCAAAATCAAGGAAACACTTCGAGAGAAATCCCGTAGTGCGATCGAGACGGCGTACCGATGTGGCAACGATTGGTACATATGGCGAGGCAGCGAGAGAACGGTGGACGATAAGAATATATGGACAAAGTCAATTGCGCCCCCAAAGTAGGTCTAACCCTTCAGCCCCCTCTCCTTCAGCTCCTTCTGCTGGGCCCGTAGTTCAGCGTTCAACGCACGTCGTGTAGGATTCCGCAGCACCCGAAACAGATGGTGATGTTCGCGGAGATACTCGCCCTTTTTCATGCGGATAGTCCTGACGGTCCGGCGGCGACGACCGCCCGTGCCACGTGCCTTGTCTTGGTTGTCGTTCGCTTCCTTCTCCGCCGCGAGTCGGTGCTGTTCGGCCTCAGTAACTGTCGTATCGTGATCGTACCGCACCCGTGTGACATGGTGCTTCTTCTTGTGGGTCCGCTTGGGCGTCTTGGCGGCTAGTTTTTCCTTCATCCGCTTCGTTTTTTCCGCACCCTTCTTGAACATGTTTGGCACCCCGTCTTTCGGCATTATCCTTTCATGATATTTACTTCAGCGAACGTACACTGATAATGTAGAGGAACAGTGCATTCACCACACCCAGGACCAACGCAGGGGCTGAACGCAGGAACATGTTGAATCCACGCTTCGGGGACACGGACATGACATACAGCTCAAAGAGCACCACGAGACCGGCGGAAATCGCCACCAGCCAAAAGATAACGTAATAGTACGTCTCGATCGTGTCGTTGGAGATACCCTTCGTTGCTTCGGACTCGGTTGCCATTTACTTAGTCTTCCTATAAGTTTTCTTTCCCTTGCGCTTTCGTCCGGTCTTGCGACGGCGGCGCCTGTGCCTACGTGTGCGACGGCCTTTGCCTCCATATTTATTCACCTCCCGTTCAAGCTCATCTGGGAGTGCGTGGTTGTACTTGTTAGGGTCTACGTCGCCAAGTGGAAGACCAATTGCGACTGCACCCTTTTCAGTTGCCGCCGTCTGTCCGCTCTTTCGGAATATCCACTCGTCTACGCGATAGCCGCGCATGGTGGGCGAGCTCGGAC
>Ga0209188_1001242_pt1 | contig 21144 bp, 20 predicted proteins | sample C_130625_EF_Meta_FD_187307 | JGI IMG/M metagenome (GOLD analysis project Ga0209188, IMG submission 187307) | Freshwater microbial communities from Lake Croche, Canada to study carbon cycling - C_130625_EF_MetaG (SPAdes) (version 2) | ecosystem: Environmental > Aquatic > Freshwater > Lake... | reverse complement strand
TTTTTCTAAATGAATTGCATAACAAATATGCTTCACCTGTGGTGTATATTCTTTCAAAGAAGTTAAGTTCGTTCTTAGCTTCAATAGCGAGATGTTTATTATTTTGTGCGAAGTTATATACTTCTAATTCAGTGTTCTCTGCAATTTGATATTTAACTTCTTCCCAAGCTTCTTTACCGCCCTTAGCTTTGTGCTTGATGGTTTTCTGCTCTACAAAATCTTCCCCTAGAGATAAAAGTAGAGCAGAACCATTCAAGCCTTTAAAGCGGAATTTAGATTTGCCATCAACAGCATAACACCAAGATTTTTTCTCAACACAATAGAATGTATATTTTTCTCCAACCATCTCTTCGAGCTCATCCTCGAATGATCCGAAGACTTTGCTATCACTTTGATAGATCTTGTGATTCTTGTATCGTTCATCGATGAGTTCTACTTCAGGGTGATGAGGGACTTGGATGTTGTTATCATCAACCCATTTCTTCCAAGACATAAATTTGGAATATCTAAATTTAGATGCATCGGTATCAGTATATAATAATTGATCCAATCCAACTTTGCTATAACTGTTTTCATACATATAGCTTTTAGCGTAATCATAAATAAGCACACCAAGATAAATAGGTCTTTGTTTGTTGATGATGGTTTCTGCATCAACCTCATATGTAATAAAGATTTTGTTTCCAATAGCATTAATAAAATTAATAGATTGAGATTTGTCTTTCAATTTTTCGTATTCAGCAACGGAATTTACATCTTGTGTTTTCTCAGTATGTAATCCTTCAATGACCTTTCCTGATAAGGAGTTCATTAGAAGCTTTAATGTTTCACGTAATGCGGAATTGTAAGTATCATCTTTGTTTTTCTTTTTGGTGTCTTGTTCGTTCTTTGCTTTCATAAAGTCAAGTAAGAAATCAAACATATCACAAGACTTTTTCTTTTCGGTGAAATAGAAACCATTTTTGATAACAACTCCACAATTATATTTTTTAAGTAATTCAATCATAACATTACTAATTAAATAATTTTCTAAGACTACTTCGTGTCCCCAGTCATTTTCAATAGCTGTCTTTCTAGCATAGATCTTTGGTAGATTGGATGCTCGTAAATTACTTTGATCTATATCGCAGTAGTAGAACCCAATAGTATCAGGACCCATATATTTATCAGTATTAATCATTTTACCGCAAGGATAATAGACAGGTGCAACAGACATAACATAAGGATATAGAGAACATACATCTGTAGATACTAAACGCTCCTCTACTTTTTGTATTCCATTAAATAATTCTACACGACCAGCAATTTTAGATTTTTGTAGATCAGTATATTGTTCGTATGATAATTTAGGTAGATCAAATTTCTTAGTAGCTTTGGAAGCATCAAACACTTTATAGATTAATGATCCGATAGTTTTAATTGAATGTAATAATGGTGCATAAGGTTTAGTTGCAGGGATCTCGCTTAATGCTCTGCGGTATTTACAGAATAGAACAGCAGTTGCCAATACATCATATTCATTGTATTCTTTTAGTTCATCATTATCAGTAATAAATTCAATAAGTTTTCCTTCAAGATGTAATTGTTGAGCTTTATTGTGATCGAATGATTTCTTAGCACAGCAATTAATTTTAAAGCTATCACAGTTAGCTTTCAAAGATCCCATTAGATGTTTATGGATATCGAAGGTGTTATGGCGACCTGAAACATAGAAGTTTAATAATTGAGATCCGTTGTAGAAAATATCACCAATAGAGAATTCGGTATTAACCTCATTATATCTTAATAGTGAGTCAAGTAGAATGAAGTTATCAAAATTTGCATTATTGAATCCTACAAATACAAATGCTGTATCCATTTGATGTTCTAGGACCCATTTGATAAATTGAATAGAACAGTCAAAGCCTAAGAATGTCATACATTGATGCTTTCTAATTTCAGCAACAGTCTTTTCATTTTTCTCATCATCAGCTTTGGTTAAAAGTTCTAATTGACTATTATTTAGATTCAATACAGATAATGAGTATTCTTGCATACAAGAACTTTTCTCAAAATCAATAACGGTTTCATAATCAAAGAATAGATATCTTAATTCAACTTCTTTTATTGCTTTGTTATTAATATTAGCTTGGCGTGGTGAGAATAGGATTTCCTCACCCTTGATGATTCTACAACAAGAGCTTAGATAGATGTTGTCATACATTTTAATTTCATTATTTTTGATGATATCAAAATGCTCGTTGAATTCATCAAAAATAATTGTTGATGTTGCTTTATAATTTAAATTAAAATATACGATTTCAATATCTTCTCCAATATCCATTTTAGAGCACACATATTTTCTGTCATTACCTTTCTTATCTTTAATTGTTATTCTTTTCATTTCACCGTTATTAACGATCTCACTATGGACTTTCTTTAATAAGAAAGAGTTAGCCATAACATTAATAGGTAGATCCCAATCTTTAATAAATTTAACTAATCCATCCATAGTTCTGAACTCACTTGAATTTTTACTTTGTAGCTCGATCATTGCATCGCTTCCTTCTTCAACGAGTTTAGTAAGACAGATCTTACCACAGTCTTTATTACCCATAGTCTTCTTTCCTACTTGGCGTTTTGATTCTTCAATTCCTTCAACTTCAAAGATCATTTTATCACTGCTACCATTTCCAGCAATAACAGCAGATGCGAGAGCGAAGTGATCGTAAATAATTTCATCTTCATTAACATTAACTGCATCACTACCGACAAAGTATCCTTGAAAGATTTTATTTAATGCATCATTGAATTCAGTATAGGTTGCTAGATCATTTGCAGTCAAACTAATACTTCTCACTCTATTAGCTCCCTCAATATGCTTTAAATGAATTGATACTGATGTTGCTTGTGGGAATCTAGTAAGTGCATCACGAATAGCTTCATAAAATTGTTCTTCGGTTTTAATATTAATGTAGTGAAAATCATATTTAGTAAAGAATCTTACTCTATCAATTAATGTTTGTTTTACAAATTTTGGTTTTCTTTTTAATACATCTCTTGCATTAGGTTTAGCGATATCTCTTAGTGTCTCTACTCTTGCTGGTTTAGTTAAAGTTGCTTCTCTTAGCACTCTTGGTGCGACAACATCTTGTTGTAATTGGGTATTTGCTTTAGCTTGTTTTTTAATATTAGCAGTGGTTAGTGGTTTTTGTGGTGCAGGTTTATTTTTAATCAATCTGATTTCATCTGCTAGTTTTTTAGCAACATCTTTTCTATTTGTGCTATTAATTTTTCTAATGTATGATGCGAATGTTCTAGGATCAATTCGCTTTTGGATGGATATTAGGTCTTTTTTAACTGAGTTTAGTTGAATGTCTAAATTACTTAATCTTGGCATTATTATAGTATATATACTACATTAGGACATTTTTTTTTATATTGTTTTTTTAATTAATTAATTAATTAATTATACTATATAATTTATTAGAACTATTAAAATTCTAATAAAATATTTCAAATCTATACATTTTTTAAAATAATTAATTGATAATTATTTCTTTTGGTTTTCTATTATATGCTCGCTTCTTCTTCGGCTCAGGAGTAGGCACGACGACAACTTCATCAATGATAACTTCGCTAGGAGGATCTGTTTGTTTTGCTTCCTCTACATAGATATCAATTATATTACTAGGCGTGATTATGTTTTGTATCGGAACCTCGACTTGTGGTTGTTCTTCAGGTTTAGGTTTTCTAGGTCTGCCTCTAGGATTAATTACAACACCAGCTTCAAGCATCTCCTTAGTTTTTCTATCACGAAATGCTTGGTTGTTTTTTCTACTGCGTTCATTAAATTTCTTTTTCCATTCTTCATCAGTCTTTTTATCTTCATAAAGTTTTCTTTGTATTTCACAATACTTTTCTGGGAATTTTTCACGATATTTTTGTTGTGCTCGTCTATGAGCTTGTGTGTATGTGTTTTTCTTAGCTACAAGAATAGGTCTGATACCGTATTCATCAGGTTGTAGTTGTTGTTCTACTTCACCCATATCAGCAAGAGTGGAATCTAAATTAGAGTCTGGGATCATAACTCCTTCATACTGGGTAATACTTTCACCGCCAAGTTGCCAAACAGGTCCATTGTGTCCTGCGTCAATAGTTTCTTTGATTTGTGTGGATTGCATTTATATTTATATATAGTATATTTAGATATTATTTTTTTAAATTAAATTTATTTAATTAAATAATTAATTATTTCTATACATTTTTTTCTTTTATTATATATATAAATAAATGTATAAAGTTCAAAGTGTGTTATTCAATAGAAATAAAATTACAGCAGAGAAAGCAATCAAATGGTTAATAGATAATGGCTTTAATGTTAAAAAAATAGATGGGACAAAAAATTTATGGAGATTTAGACAAGTAAGTCCAGCATCATTAAGAAAGGAAGGATATAACAATTATAGGAATCATAAAATTAATGATGATATAACTTTTGTAATAGCTTATAAAGATTAGAGTGGCTTAAAAAATTTTTTCAAAATAGCTAGGTTCTTTTTTGGATCACTAGACCACATTTCTATAAATTTTTCATAGTCTCCTAGATATGTATCACTATATTGTAAGTGCTCTAATGCATAATCACAAGCTAAGCAATACCATCCACACTGCGATGTATTTATATTTTGAATCTCTCTATTATTACAATAGACAGGTTTGAAAGGTTTTAAGAATGATGCGACAGCTTTAGGCATACCGAATCCGAATGCATCAAAATAAAGTGCATTACATACTTTATGTCCTTTTGTTTCTTCTTCATCACTAGAATAATTTTCTCTATCTTCATCACAATAAATTTTCGCCATCACCCAATGAGATCCGTTATTACCTTCAGCATCGGTCTTATCATCATCCATAAGGTTAATATAATAAGATCCGACTTTTCTTTCAGTATTTAATAATTCATTTTTACTAAATACTCCTACAATAGGTAGATCTAGTTTTTCCGCAATTCTTTCAATATTGAAATTTGTAAGCATAGTATATAATATAATTACAAATTTTTTTTAAACTTTAATCAAACTTAAATGTTTTTTTGATTTCATATGCCGTGCTTTCTCGCGTGATTGTATTTCACACCCGCATTCACATTTTATTATTTTACTTTTTGCTTCTTTATTCATATCATTATATCTTTTATACCATTCTTTTTTATCCTCCTTATCTACAAATGATTTATATTTATTCATATTTGTTTTCATCTCAATCATTAATTTATCTTCTTCTATTAATAATTCGGTTTTAGTATCGCAAGGAAATTCTTTAATAATAATCATTTTAAAATTATCCCATCCACCATTTTCTCTAATCATATTATAAAGTAAATTTTTAGTTTTATATGATTCTTTACACCTATCTTTATGAGTGCTTTTTCTTTTAATAAAATCAGTTGTTGATCCTACATATAATAAATCAAAATTTTCAATATGCTGAATTTTATATATCACCGATTTGGAATAATCTATAGCGTTTTTTGGCATTTTATAAGATAATATAACATTATATCTTTAAATGATAAAATAATTATGTTAAATAATCATTTTATTAAATTTTAAACTTTAATTAAACATTTGGTTTTAATATAACCATAATCTTTTATTTCATCCATTCCTCTGTCGCTTCTCCCTCCTTTTCTAACTTCAACATTACCATTATGAAAATCATCTCTATTGTATTTCCAGTAATAAAGTCCATCATCAAAACCAAAAGCAAAATACACTGGCTTTCTAGACTTAGATGCGTAATTTAATTTATTCATCCCAATCATAGTATCAGGATATCTATCGCTAGTGCATCTTCTGCTCTTCAACTCTACATAACAACTATCACTTGAAAAATCAAAACAAAAGTATTTATCTGTAATTTTCTTCAATCCTTTATCAAAACATATTCTAATTGCATCAAGGGTTTCTCTCTCTTTCTCTAAGCCATACTCTAGATCATCATTTTCAGTAAAAGACATTTTATTTATATATAATATATTTAGATATTTTTTTTTCAAATCTAAACTATTTTATATTTAATTAATTATTTAATTAATATAATCCGCGACCGTTGCCTGCATATAATCCTTTACCACCATAACCACAAGATGTTCCTCCGACCTGACTATATCTTGTAGGTATAAAAGGGTTCATTGCAGGGCTATCCATTCGTTGATATGGAGATAGAGTCATTTCAGTTGGTGATGGTTTAACTTTAGAATTTACACTAAAATTACTTACAGGTGCGTTATCAATAGCAGCACTATTTAATGTTAATCCACTATAATTATTTCTTAAAGCTTGTTGATAAGCGGATGATGATGATGCAAGAGATCCACCAACTTTTCTAGGTCTTCCTCTAGCTCGTTTCATTCCAATACCTATTTTTTTATTAATAGCATCACCAGCATAAGATCCAGCAGCAGAACCAGCAATCCCACCCATAGGTCCTCCAGCGAATGTTCCAGCTATTCCTCCTAGAGCACTTGTGGTCGCAGGTATTGCGTAATGACCTATAGTCTTTAAACCTTCAATAGTATTCTTTTTAGTAAATGTCTTTTTTAATTTACCTTTGATACCAGAACCTTTTTTAGAACGAATACTAGCCATAAATGCTTTTGCTTCAGCAGAACCTTTCTTTAATCTTCCTCCAGTAAATAGTTCTTTGCCAGTCCTTTTGACATCATTAATAGAGAATTTTTCATCAAGAATACCTTTTCCAAATAATTCTTTGCCAGTCCTTTTAACATCATTAATAGAGAATTTTTCATCAAGGATGCTACCACGACCTCGTTTTCTCATTGCCTTCTTAGCTTTTTCACTAACCATATCACCGACCATTTCTCCTAACATAGGATTGTCTAAGTGTTTTCCGATAGCATCACCAACTTCTTCTCCGATGTATTCAGCTCCATCATTTGCGGCTTCTCTAATAGCAGGATTCTTTAATGCTTTTTTAAACATTTTGCTAGCTACATCTTTAAATCCCATACCGTGATGGATAGTATGATGGATTTCATCAGGTGATAATCGCATTTTCATACCTTTACCCCTTTTATAAGAGGTTAGTAATTTTCGTGCATTTTGTGGTTTCAACATCATTACGTGCTCTCCTGCTTCAGCACCCATTTTATTGTGAGGTATAACAACAGGCTTACCCATAATTAAATTTTTAGCTTGATGTTTAGCAATTCCTAATTGATGAGGAATGTAATCATCACTTTGAGTAGGGGGTTTCATTAACTTAATCGTATTCATAATATATAATTAAGTTAGATAAAAAAAATTTCTATATATTTTTAAACATCGCATTCTAAAATATATTTTATTCAATTCTTGCACCAGTAGATATATCAATAGTAATTTCTCTCATAAATTCAACAAAAACCATCAAGTCGCAGGTTAATAAACTTGCATTCTGACCCACAATTTGAACCGATCGGCTCACACCTTCTTCACTTGGTAGAACTCTAGAGCAATCACCATAGTAGTATCTATAACCACGAGAGAACATATCTTCATTAATAAGACCAGAAGCTAATCCAGTAGTTAAAGATCCGTTTAATTGATTGGATGAGATTAATTGTTCTCTAAATGCTTCAAAGTCATACATTTCGTTATTCAAGAAAAGATTCACACCAGAAATCATAATATTGAAGTTTGTAAGCATAATAGGGTCAGGCACAGCAGGAGATGGAGATACAGGAGACAAGTAAGATTGGAACGGGAGTGCATTATCGCCAGCAGCACCTGCATATGTTATAATGTTAGATTTGGATATAAACGGAACAACTAAAATACTAACTATATTGGAAATACCATTACTTACTAAAAAGTTGAAATTTGTATTTGTCGTAATATTATTAAATTGATATTGGAAAATATCTTTATAACGAATTTTTTTAGTTGGAGTTAGTGATAGATATTTACTTTCAGCAAGTGGGTTCATTGTATATACAGGTGCATATAATCTGCAGGAATTAAGATCAGATTGACCTGCATTATAAGCCGATTGTGCTGAAAAGTTATTTTTAAAAATAGATACTGAAAGCTTATAGCTACCAGCAGGTAAAGGGCATCCACCTTGTCCCCAATTATTTGCAGTAAGCATAAGAGGGTTTGTAAGCCCACCAATTACATTAACGCTATCAGGTAATAAAGTAGGATAAGTTGCTGCAACGCCTGTTGCAGCAGTAACTGTTCCAGCGGTGGTAGTAAATTCGATAATTGATTGATTTGTGTTTATATAAAAACGAATAGTCGAACCTTTAAGAAGAGGGGTTTTTTCAAAAAAATCAGCCAAATCTTTTAAACGGAGCTTTGCAAATACTTTCCAATATATTGAACCTGTTTGTGAATGAACTTTGTATGATCGATAAACTGTATTACAACTTGCTGCTGGATTAACCAGACTCTGCCCGTTCCCTATAGAAGCTGCAGCTGTTTGCGGATCATAACCATACCAAGATTGGCGTTTTCTCATACCATCATTACAAGCATACTCTCCCGAATATAACTCAGACGGATTACCTGCACCGCTATAAGAAACTGCACCTGCAGCACTAATAATAGGTTCTCCAGCCACACCAGTTGATGGGAGTTTAACAGATCCTGTTCCTAATGCACCCTGATCGGTTTTGAATGCGGACCCTGCATTGCCAGTTGTAGCATAAGAAGCTATATCAGCGTTATTAGTGAAACCACAATTTATACCACGTGATTTTTGAAACGCTAGATTAGTAGCTGCTGTTGCATAATCATCACAGAAAGCCCAAGATCCTGCATTATCAGGGTAATAACCACAAGACATACCTTCATTAAATAGATCATCTTGGGACCAAGAAGTGTGAGTTTTGAAACTTCTAAATACATTCAAAAAAGGAGTTTGTTGGATAATATTTTGGTTATTAAATTCTACAGTCATTGAGTTAATCATATTCCAGAAACCATTTTTAAAAGCCCAAGAATAATCAGATATATTTGAGTCAAGAGGTAAGTTTGCCGCAGTATTAGCTGTTAGTTGCACTACGAGAGGCATAACTATGAAACCCTCACTCCAATTGATCCACCCACCAGCATTTGATAGAGGTGTGCTATCTATAACTACCTGTGATGTGTAATTTTGTGAGTTGTTATCATTAACATAGATCCATCGTTTTTGGATGAATTCACTTTGATCTATTTCAGTGTTTAAACTTTCTTCAAATACAAGATTGTCAGCCATTTTTTATATATATTAATAGTAAGATAAAAAAAAATCTAAATATTTTAATTTATTAAATAAATAATTGTTTAATAAATTAAATTACGTTTCTATATATTTTTATAAATTTAAAGATATATATTTTCTTGGTTTAGAGGTTTTTACTGATAAATGATTCATTTTTTGAGTTAAATGACCTATAATATTTTTCTTACCCTTATCCAAATTATCATAAACTTCAGCCCCCATACCATATCCAGCAACTTTGTGTCTCATCAGCTTCTGAAACCCTCCATTTTTAGACGCCTTAATGTTAAACCCACCACCAGCCTTCTTTCTCGCTAAAATATACATTATTATATATTTGTATTATATATTATTTTTATAAATATCCTAATTCAGATTTATTTTTAATAATTAAAAGAATTAAAGTATTTGGATCTTGAAAATTGACTGTGCTTCCTAATGAATCAACAAAATTAAATCTAAATTGAGTGTATTGACCGTCTTCAATTTTATTAAATGCTAAATCAGCTATTTGGATCGTGAATAAAGAACCAAAACTAATATTTTGAGGTGTTAAAGAGAAAACTAATTGAGATGGGATCGCTAAACGGTTATTAACTAAACTACAAGTGCATAAGTAAGAAGGTTGAGGAATGATCTGTGGTGCTGAAGATGATAAAAATGATTGTGTTGCTGTGTATGGAGGTGTTTGAACTTGTGCTGGTGGTGTTCCTGTTATAACTCCAGCAGGATAATTACCTGCTACATAACCTATTAGATTCTGAAAATTAGTTGATGGGACAACAAATATAGGGTTGATAGCGTTAGTAGGTAGAACCCAAGTAGCTCCCACAGGTTGAGTCCAAGAATTAGCAGTTGCAATAGTTGCTGATAATTGAAAAGAATTTATTTGATCGGCGTATCTTGATGCATTAACAACAATCTCTAAGAAATATACATATGATCCTGTTGATGTAAGCATATAATGTTTTTTAGAAACCATTGTAGCCTGTAAGGTCGCATTTATTTCTGCTAATGATAAATAACTATCAGGTAGATTAATTACTGTAGTAGTTCCATCAACCCACACATAACTAAAACTGTTATTGCTATTTGATGATGATATATTAAAAACTGAATTGTATAATGAAATTTGCTGGACTGCGATGAATTCATCTTTAAAAGTTATACCACCCAGAGGGAAATCGTATTGAAAAACTGAATTACCACTATTTGCTACAATATTACTTTGATTCAAGATAAGAGTTCTCGGCATTATATAATATAATAATATATAAAATATTTTATTATATTAAATTAAATTAATTAATCTAATTCCATTAACATTTCTAAACCTTTATTTTTATTAATACGTCCATTAGCTACATATTTCTTAATTAATGTTTTGCATTCCTTAATCATTTTATCATTATCATTACCTGCATTTATTTCTCCAAATAATAGCTCTAATCTTTTGATATCCTTAGACTCTTGATCGTCCCCACTAGAGCTAACACCTAGAACACCTAATAGACCTGCACCTCTTGCTACTTTAACAAAATGGGTTTTTTCTGGTTCTGTTAAGCTATTATAATGTCTTTGATTCACTCTACCTTTCTCCAATACATCTATCATAAAATCTTTAAAGTTATCATCTACATTAACGATCTTAATTGCTGGTATTGATCCTAATGAGGGATATTTAACATTCAATAAATTGTTATTAACTAGATGTGGATAATGAATAACATATTTACCGAATTCTCTGTATGTAGGCTCATCATCTTTTATTGCTATTCCTTTACCTAATTTAATTCTTCTACCTTTGAAAGCCATCTTACCTTTACCCATCTTTTCTTCATCACTACTGCTCTCATCATCTGCTTTCTTTTCAGTCTTGAGGTGTTTGTTGTATGATTTCTTTAGTTTCATCATTTCTTTGTTATCTTTTTCAAAGTGTTTAATGACTTTATTTGTAATACCAAAACCTTGTTCTGGTATATAATGCTGTGCTGGATTATGTTTAGGATCATAATTAGGATCATCAGCTAATTGGGAATATAATGCTACACCTTCTATATTATTCACAATAGTTCTTAACTCTTCTTGTGTGAATCTTGACTGACCTTTAGTAGCATTTAAAGTAGTCGGTATTAAAGGTAGCCCGCCTTGAATAGTTGCAATTAAAAGAAATCTATCTAAAGCTATTGGTAGTCTTCCAACATCAACTTTAGTTTTATTTAATAGCTCAGGAGGATTGAGTTGTTTATATGCTGATAATTCACCTCTTCTTTGTTTTTCAAAAATAACATTAGAAAGGTCTGGTAGTGGTGGATTGCCATCAATTGTAGCAACTTGATTTAAAAATTGGTCCCCATAAACACTAGCTCTTCTCGGATCAGTCATTCTTTTTCTTGCTCTTGAACTAGTAAGTCCAGAAAATATTTTTTCATTTATATACTTTTCATTATCAGCGATTACAAAGTCTCTTAATTCCTGCGGATTAGCTATATTTGCAGGAGGTATTAAACCCTGAATAGCAGGATCTAATGGTAAATTTGCTGGCACATTAACAGTTAATAAACCTGCTTGTGCTTGTAATATTTTTGCTTGTTCTGCTTGAATTTCTCCTACAAAATCATCTAATTTCGCCTGTGCTTTTACATCAACCTGTGCTAATGTATTTTTAAGAGTAGCCAATGTGTATTGTAGTTCTTGTGGTGTTGGTGGTGCGACTGCTGCTAAACCTCTCGCTCCACCTGCTGGAGCTGTTGATGATATAGCATCAAGTTTTTTAATGATCTCATAAACAAATGACGCTGTTGGTATTTTATAAACTTTAATTAACCTTTCAATAGTTTTATTTAATCTTTGTCTTTCAATAACAGGAAAAGTATCAATTGATTTTAATTCATCATCAGTAGGTGAGATATCTCTTATTCCAGCAAGTTGATCTAATATTGTTTTAACATCATTTGGATTAAGATTAAATAAATTAAATATTGCTTCAACATCTTGTCGTAAATCATAAAACGCTTCATAAGATGGGAGTATCATTGCACCAGATGTCGGACCACTATTAAAGAAGTTAGTCGATGATGAACCAGCAAGATTAATACCTATACTTGTATCAATTTCTGCAAAATATTCTTTTAGATACTCGATTATTGTTTGAGCGTCAAGATATTTAGGATTAAACTTTTTAGTTATATCTTCCTTAATAAAAGGAAAGTTTTTATTTAATTTAACTAAGTTCGCAATACCATCAGGAAGTTTGGTTAAATCTTGTGTTATTTGTGATGCAATAGCAAAATCTAAGTTAAGTGTTCGTAAATTATCAATAGCTTCTTTCTGTTGTATTAAGTCATCCTTCTGCATATCACTATTTGACTTATACTGTGGAGGAACAGGAGGAGGCTTATTCGGATTCTTATAGTCTTTTACTCTTTGTTCTTGAAGTGCTTCATTATCTATTTGCACCTGTAATAATTCTGCTTGAAGTTTTTTACGATTCTCTAAATCGTGTTTGCTCTTAACATTTCTAATCAACATAATATAACTATGTTTAGATAATATTTTTGTAAAAATTTAAAATATTTTATTGAATTTATGATAAATCATAGATATCGTTAAAGTTCTTTCGAAATCTGTCTTGTGGTTCAGCGTCTAAATCAACTAATAGGAAATCCTGCTTATTGGCTGTAGTTGCATTCTCATACAATTTTAATAATACCTTCTTTTCTACTCCTAATGAATACTCTCTCATTATTCTAAAAAGGTCAGGTAAATTGGCTAGTTGTTTTATTACTAAATAATTAAGATTCTTTCTAATGATCGGTGGCACTGCAAAATACGACTGAGAAATATACACTAAGGAACAATTTTGTTTTCTAGCTCTTATGAAGTATTCTTCTAAAGGCTTCTGATTTCTCTCTAAAACTAAGTCATCCATCACGATCAAAGTCTGATCTTCTTTTGAAATATCTTTATCTAAATCTGGAGCACTTTCTATTCCCTCAACTACTGACACACCTTTTTTGCCTAATTTGTCTTCCAAATACTCATATATGGGTTCGTGCTTATTCTTTGTTATTACATAAATATCATTAAATGTATCACCCATATTATGTATCAAATTCATTAATGTTTGTGTCTTGCCTGCTCCTGATCCCCCTATTATCAGCATTCTAAAAGGTAGCTTAATACCGTGTATTTGAAAATTAGGATTATGCGTCTTAGTCAGATATTTAGATGGTATTTTCTTATACCAATCGATTAGTTCAGCTTTTGATTTGTCTTTTTTATTCATAATATATATATAAATATAAGAAATTAATTTAATTAAATAAATTTTATATCTTATTATATATTATATAAAATGTCAATTTATCCACCACAAACAACAACACAAGGATCTATATTTAATCCAGATTTATGGGTTGCAGGAGACACAACAACTATTGATACAGATTACTTAAATGCAAATTATTTGAAATATTCTGTAGCTCAAGGGTATGAAACATTAAATGGGATGACAAATTTAGGTAATACAACACTTTCTTCAGATTTAAGATTACTATCGACATTATCCGATGCATCGGGTGATGTTGGAACCGCAGGACAGTTGCTATCATCTACAGGGACTGGGACTAATTGGATTACACAGACAGCAACAACAGGAACAACATATGCATCATATAGTTCATCAGCAACATTATCTACAGCAGTAAATCCCACATTACTTGTTGTTTTTACAGGCTCTACTTCAGGTCAGACATTATCTATACCTACAACATATACAATAGGTCAAATAATACAAATAAAATCAACAGCATCAGTAAATGTTTCAATATCTTTCGGCTTAGGCACAGTAATTCTATATGCTTCATCAATTATTACGTCATCATATACATTAATACCAAGTGATGTAATTAATTTAATTTATTCAGGATTTACTTGGTTTCAATTCGCACCATCTAATACATTTACAAAAATAGTCGGTGCGAATGGGTGTATTGCAGGACAAACAAATTATTTAGCAATTGATACATCTACATTACCTCAAACTTTATCTACAACTGTAAATACATTTATATTAATATATTTTACTGGTTCAACAGCATCAAAAGTGTATAATATACCCGCATTTCCAGCTGCTAATAAAGGACAAAAAATATCATTAAAAAATGGGTCTTCAGTTTCAGTATCTGTAGCATTCCCAATAGGTAATGATCTTATATATTATTATGAAACAACATTAACCTCTCCATTTATCGAATTAAAAACAAAAGAAGTTCTTAATATTTGTTGGAATGGAACTAATTGGATACAGACAACTTCTACAAATAGGATACCAACATTATCAATACAAGGAGCATCATCAGTTGATGGACCTTTTACTTTGTCTGGAGATTTTAATTTAGCTGCATCATCTACCAGCAGAATTTTATTAGCCAATAGTTCTGGAACTGGAGGACAGTATATAACGTCAAATGGCTCATTAGGACCTACTTGGACTAGTCCGTCATTTATTGGCACTGCTTCAAGCGATTTAAGTATGGGAAGTTATAATATAACAACTACAACAGGAGACTTAGATATTGGTTCTGGTGGTTTGATTAAATTAAATGGTAGCTCGGGAACATCGGGGCAGTATCTTGTTTCAGGAGGATCTAGCTCACCTTCTTGGGTAAGTTCAACATCTGTGTGGAATGGAACAGCAACAAGTGCATTAAGTATGACTACATATGATATAACAACTACTACAGGAAGTTTGAATATTGGCACTGGTGGTTTTATCAAATTAAATTCTAGTGCAGGAACATCAGGTCAATATCTATCATCAACAGGAACATTAACATCACCTGTTTGGGCGACGCTTCCTGCAAGCACGTGGGTTGGAACTGCAACAAGTGCATTAAGTATGGGTATATATGATATAACAACTACTACAGGAAGTTTGAATATTGGGACTGGTGGTTTTATTAAATTAAATTCTAGTGCAGGAACATCAGGTCAATATCTATCATCATCAGGAACATTAACATCACCTGTTTGGGCGACGCTTCCTGCAAGCACGTGGGTTGGAACTGCGGCAAGTGCATTAACTATGACTACATATGATATAACAACTACTACAGGAAGTTTGAATATTGGCACTGGTGGTTTTATTAAATTAAATTCTAGTGCAGGAACATCAGGTCAATATCTATCATCATCAGGAACATTAACATCACCTGTTTGGGCTACACTTCCTGCAAGCACGTGGGTTGGAACTGCGACATCAAGTTTAAATATGAATAGTAATTCAATAACATCGGCAACATCTATCACATCAGCATCAGGAGGTATTACTGCAACAACTGGTGATATTAAAGCAACTGCTGGAAAACTTATTGCAGGAACATTAGATGCTGTATCTGATGCAACAGCAGGAAACACAGCATTATCAATAGGATCAAATGTTATTGTAGGAAATATCGTAATCGGTAGTTCTCAGACAACAGGTGATATTGTTATAGGTCAATCAGATATTACTGGGGCGACTATTACAGTCGGAACAGCTAATACAGCAACAACAATAAATGGGACTTTATCATCAACAGGAACTATAAATTCCACTAATATTCAATCAGCATCATCATCCTCGGGCATTACATTATTCGACCAAAATACATCTGGTATCATATATATAGGAACAAGTTTATCACGAACGCAACCAATAATAATAGGTTGTGCGGGTCAAGAGCTAACAAATAGAGGCACATTCTCATCAGCAGGATTAATAACAGCAACAGGAGGTTTAACAGCAACAGGATTAATTACAGCGAATGGAAATATAAAATCCGCTTCAGTTGATCCAATAACAACAGGAGGAAATTTGGATTTAGGCACATCACAATTAGGTGGTGCGTTGTCAATTGGAACAAATAAAACAAGTGGTTTTATTGCAATAGGAAATCCAGGAAATTCAGGACATTCAGTTATTATAAACTCACCTACAGCATTTAATCAAGGTGTAACTCTTAATGCCTCTAATGCCTATGGTATAACAACATCAACAACTACATTTACCGCAGGAAACACAAATATAGGTTATCAATCATCGGCGACAGGAACAGCAATAGGAACTATTACAACAACATCATCAGCTGCTTGTTTAACAATACCAACTTTACAAGTAGGATTTTATATTATAACATTATCAGGCAATATAACAGGATTTAGCACTACTGTAAATTATGCACAACCAACAATAACAATTACAGGTGGAGTCAGTGGAGTCAATAATATCAATAAATATAATGTTGGTTCAACTACAGGCACGACTGGTTTTTTATTTACAGGTCCAGTTCAAATTATAAGTTCAACAAATTCAATTACATTAACATTTGCAATGTCTCCATCAGGAACAGCAAATATGTCGGCAGTTCCATCATATTCATATATAAGAATTGCTTAAAAATAAATATCTAATTTAATAATATAATGGAAATATTTAACTATAGCGATGATGAATTACAAAAAATGCGGGAGAAATATCTTGAAAAACAAGAACGATATTCACAACTATATAATGAGGCAACAGAACGAAATGAAAAAATATTGCATCATATTGAAAAAGAAATGCTACGAAGAAGTATCAATAAAGATTTAAATAAAATTATTGATAAAATGGATCTAAATGAATAATAATCTAATTTTATATATATGTTAAGCGAAGTGTTCTTAAGTTTCGTCGTGTCATCAGCGATAGCGTGTATATTAGCATTAGGACAATATATATTTAAATCAAAATGTGATGAAGTAAAATGTTTATGTTTATCTATTCATCGGAGAGTCGATCTAGAATCTCAACAAGTTGAAAATGTTATTGAATTACCTAAACCATTACAAAAAAGGTCATTATCTTTAGATTCAATTACAAACAAAAAATAATTTTAAAAATTTATATGTTATTATATAATATATGAATTTTCAACAAAGATTTCCTGATGATAATGCTATATGGGATTATTCTAATCCACAAGTAGCTCAAACAAAAGCTTTTAAGATCTATGGTCCTACTGCCATTCTTTATAGGAGTCAGACTAAGAATAAAAAATATTATATCGTTAATCCACAAGGTAAAAAAGTTAATTTCGGTCAAATGGAGTATGAGGATTTTACGAAGCATAAAGATCCTGTTCGACGTCATAATTATCTAACACGCACCGCAGGTATGAAGGGTAATTGGAAGGATGATGGGTATAGTGCAAACAATTTATCTAGAAATATTCTCTGGAATGGTAAAAATACCATATAAAGATTATTTGATATATTAATATATATAATGGTTGAAGAATTTAAAAAATGTGTTGAAGATTATGAAATATCTAATATTGGGAATGTTAGGCGGTTATTAAAAAATGGGGTATGTAGAACGATAAATTGTAGTATCCAAAATAGAGGTTATAAATATTTTCAAATAAATAGAGATAAGAAAAGAAAGAATTATTTAATACATCATCTTGTAGCTGAATATTTTATAGGAATCAGACCTGATAATCTTGTTATAGATCATATTGATAGAAATAAATTAAATAATAATGTGGAAAATTTAAGATACATTACTCAATTAGAAAATGTAAGAAATTCTGATAAATATATATCTGAATTCCCACCTGATACAGAAAATAGAAAACAAAAAATAAATAAAAAATATCGAGACGAGCATAAAGAAGAACTAACAAAAAATAATAGAGAATATTATGAAAAAAATAAAGAAAAAATAAATAAAATTGAAAATGAAAAGAAAAGAGATCTTGAATGTAGTAAATGTAAAATAACTAGAACTATATCTTATAGTAATTATAATTATCTGAAAAGAAATGGATTGGAATCTAATTTATGCAAAAAATGTAGTGCTATAAACAACTTGCCAAGTAGAAATATTCTATGAAAATCTCCTCACAACCATTCCGCCTCTAATACTACGTCCTATTTGTCTATCACCTTCTAACCTTTCTAGTGTTTCAATACTGTGCTCTGTTAATGGATTTGATGTCTTTGATGGTATTATTAATTCATTAAAATTCTTAGGTTGAAAAGGATTTAAAATTGATACTACATCTCCTGACGTTCTTACATCATATTGGTTATCACTTTTAGTATTAGAAAAAGGACGAGTAGCCTTATTCAGTGTTATCACTTCATTAGTTTTTCCACCTAATAACTCAGCTTGTAATCCTCCTTGTGAATGACCTATCGTTGTGATGTTATCCCGACCATATTTCTTCTCAGCATCCTTTTGTGCTGTTTTTGCTTCCTTATATCTAGGTGTTGTTTTATATAATGTTTCTCCTCCTACAGCATACGCCGCATTATTAAACCAATCTGTGAAACCCGATGTTCCTTGATGTGCTACAACTGACTGACCTGTATCTGGATTGTAATATACCTTTGATGTGTTTGTAGATAAGTCTTTGTCTTGTATGAATCCATCAACATTCTTTTTCTTCTTATCATACGATGCATTAAGTAGATTCTTGAATGTTGATACGCCTAACATACCACCATTATGAACTACAATCTTGTTTTCTATAAAGTCAGGTAAATTCTTCGCACCACGATATTTCTGTTTTAATTTAATTTGTTCTTTTAATCTCTTTGTAGGTATGTCTTGTAGTAGAGTTGGCGTCATAGAGTCAATATATTTTGTTGGGCGGAAGACGGGATATGCGTCCTCATTATGAACCCCCATTACAGGATTGATATTTACCCACTTTTCTTCAAACCATCTCTTTAGGTTTTTTGGTTTCTTATCATCACTATATGGTGGTGTGTCTTTTCCATATTTCTTTGCAAATTGTTGCTTATACTGCTTTACTATCGCACCAGAAGCAAAAGCAGAATTTTTCTTATACTTACTCATTATGAAATCTTTCGCTTCTTGATATAATCCAGCATCTGTTGGTAAAGGCATTATTAATATATAATATGATTATAAATTTTTTTTTTATTACTTAATTATATATAAATATGAATAAGAAGTTTGAATATCAAAATCTTAAATACTATGCTAAAAAATACGGTATAAGTGTTCTGAAAAATGGGAAACATAAGAGTGTCGGACAGCTGGCTAATGATATTTATAACTATGAAGTCTCTAGAAAGATATCAAATGGCTTTTACCCCTTTCTAACTGGTAAATCATTTCGAAAAAATTAATATGGGTAGGCTTGATAAAAAATAGGGGGCTTGATGATTTTTAGGGGACTTGATAAAAAATAGGGGACTTAGTAAATTTTAGGGGACTTGATAAAAATGAAAATTTTTTAAAAAAAATATGGTATATATCATTATATAAATAATGATGTATAAAATAAAAAATGGTTATTGATTACAACCAAAAACGCCCCAAAGCTCTAAAATTTTATTATTTCTAAATATTACCGCGTCGGCTTCTGATGTAAAAATTTTACATATCCTTAAAGGGTTTTTTATAATCTCTACTTTATACCTAATTGCCCCGTTTTTTAATTTGTAAGTAGTAATATTTTTTAATTGTGTTATGCTGTTTTTCCGTGTTTTCTGGTTTGCTGTGTTCTCTTGTCGTGTTGCTGGTCGTAAATTAATTAAATTATTATCTTTTTTATCTCGGTTTATGTGGTCTATGTCTTTATTATTAATATCTATTTCTGGATAAAAAGACTTATATATAATTCTTGATAAAGTATATTTATTATAATCATTATCTTTATTTTTTAAATTTATTCTTATATATCCTTCTTTGCTCGCCCCTCCGTTCAAAATTCGCCCCGTTTTCTTGTTTAAAATTTTCCCCGTGCTGGTCGCGTCGTATAATTCGGGGTTAATACAACAATTAATAAAAATTTCATTTGACATTATATATATATATCTATACTAGATATTTTTTTAAATTGTTTTTTTTTTATAATTTATATCATTATTTAATTAATGATATATATTATATAAATAAATATTTGTTTAATTTTCACGTATTAAAATATTATATGTTTGTCTTCTCCTCGTGCCTTCTAGCTCGCCATTTTCTATAATTTTTATATTATCAATATAGTCATATAAATTTAAAAAATCGCAGATGTTATTGAATCTAAAATAATTATAATAAAATGTATCTAAATCTAACATATTATATATTAAAATATGGTTTTCTTCTTCAATTGCTTTTTTTATTTTCTTTTTAGTGCTTTCTAACATCCCATTATTAAAATCCCCCCTTTTATAAAATTTATCTTTTAAACATCTTGAATATAATGAAACATTATTATAAATATAGCTTATATTATCTTTTAAATATTCGTTTCTTTCTGTTTCTGTCTCGTCTTCTGTTTTTAGTTCTACATAAAAATTTTTATTATCTATCATCAATATAAAATTTTTATTGTCTTCTTCATATTCATTTATTATTTTAATTCTATTATTATTATAATTACATCTACTATTAAATAATGATCTAATATTTTTATATAATTTATAATACATATCATAAGAATTATTAAAAATTTTATATTGTGTTTTGTCTTGGGCGTATTCGTTTATTATAATTTGTAGATCGTTGGGCAGTTGTAAAATTGGATTTTTATTTTTTTTTGTTGGTGCTTTCTTTGTGGTTTCCTCCGTGTTTAAGTTTTGCCCCTTTAGTGGTTCCTCTGTGTTTAATTTAGGGTATAATTTAGGGTATAGTTCAAAAGATGATATAAAATTATTATCTTCTTCTTTGGCTCCCTCCTTCATGCTGTTTTTAATGTTTCCGCCCGTCATGCTGTTTTTAATGTTTTTAATCATTTCTTTTTATATACTATATATTATAGTTATATTTTTAAATAACTTTTTTAATTAAATTAATTAATTAATTATTATATATATTTGTTTATTTAGTTTTAT
>Ga0209188_1001241_pt1 | contig 21151 bp, 10 predicted proteins | sample C_130625_EF_Meta_FD_187307 | JGI IMG/M metagenome (GOLD analysis project Ga0209188, IMG submission 187307) | Freshwater microbial communities from Lake Croche, Canada to study carbon cycling - C_130625_EF_MetaG (SPAdes) (version 2) | ecosystem: Environmental > Aquatic > Freshwater > Lake... | reverse complement strand
ATTCCTTCTTTCAATATGTGTCGTTTTCTTCTTTGAGATAATATGTTTTTCCTTTGGTATATGCTTCTTGTAAGATTTCCAACTATCAGTGCAATAGGTTTCAATGTGCAAATGGCTTAATTTTTTCGATAGTGCTTTACAACTTTTGTCATTTCTTTTACCAATTTGAAAAGCCAATATCTGCTTACTTTCTTTATCGTATGCGTACCAAACCCAGAGTTTCCCTTGTTTTCGATGCTTTACAAACGTCCAAAATTCATCTATTTGAACTACTTTATGGCTGCCTTTAAAACAAGGTTCATTGTTTTGCTTAAACCAATTCTTTAATATCAATAAAATACACCCAATACTAATTTTAATACACTATGAATATCCCTGATACCACTACCATTTAACGCCATTGAATAGACCTGTCCTTTAAGAATAGGGTTTGCACCATTATACTGATATGAATATTGAAACTGTTTATGACAAATATGGCAAAGGAAATTCTGTTTACCAGTTACCATAATCCCATTTTTCTTAACCTTTGAGCAGTTACAGTGGGGGCATTTTGCTTGAATAGTTATTTCGCACATAACTACTCTATAACGGATGATTACCCACTGTAATTTTGTAAATCTAATGCAGCATACATTTAGACCACTACCGAAAATTTAACTCTATAAATAGAATTAATTGAGTTTAATCAATGGATTAAATTATATGCTTGGGTTTAATAACATCTGTCTTTAATATTTTGAAAACTAATTTAGTTCAGTATAATATTGGTATTTAATATTTTTTAGTTTAGAGACTGTTGATATTCGGTAGGAGATAGACCAAATTTCTTTTTAAACTCGCTACTGAAATATTTTGTATCGTTATAACCAATCATATCCGCCACTTCATAGACTGTATATTTCTTTTCTGCAATCAATTCCGTTGCCTTCTTTAGGCGAACGTTCTTAATAATTTCATAGATAGTCATACCTGTCAATGCTTTCACTTTCTTGTAAAGAACTGATCGGCTCATATATAATTTTTTACATAACACATCTACATCCAACTCCTGTTTAGAAATGCTTGCTTCGCAAATTGAGATTATTTTTTGAATAAATTCATCAAAGGCTATTGTCTGAATTTCCTCTTTATTTTCTTCAGTTCTAATAGACTCTTCTAATATGTCAAAAGAGTTTGCTCCTATTCCTTTAGGTATATCGGTAACTTTATTTGTAAATAGTTGTCTCAAGCGTTCTTTTGATGCAATGAGATTGTTAACTTGAAGTTCAAGCAATTGAATACTGAAAGGTTTATTAATGTAAACATCAGCACCCATCGTGAAGCCACTCATTTTGCTATCGAAAGATGATTTGGCTGTTAAGATAATAACCGGTATATGGTTAGTACGTACATCTGTTTTAATTTTTTTGCATAAAGAAAGACCATCCATTATTGGCATCATCAAATCGCTAATGATGATATCAGGAATTTGTTCCACAGCAATTTCATAGCCAATTAATCCATTTTCAGCCTCAAATACCTCATACACCTTACTTAACGATTCAGTTATAAATTTTCTTATGTCAGAATTATCTTCAATTATTAATACACTAAATTGTTTCTGGTTTGAGTCAAGTATTGTTCCTTCAATATTTGCTTTTTGTGTACTCAGATCTTTGTTATCGGTCGTTTGAATGTGGCTATGATGTAGAATAGGTAGATTATAAGCAATCAACTGCTGTTTGTCGAAATGTTTGTTACCTTTCAAAAGTAGAATACAAAAAGTCGTTTTTTTTATGGTTTCTTCATGATTGCTTTCTACACTCAATTCCCCTTTATGCAACGTGACAATACTCTTCGATAGGGCAAGTCCAATCCCGTAACCAGTATTTTGAATACCATAATCATTCTCTTGAAAGAAGTTGTCGAATAGTTTATCCAGGTTTTCCGAAGAGATTCCCTTTCCATTGTCACTCACTTTTATCAGGACACTATGCTCCATATTTTCAATGACTACACTTACATACCCACCTTCAGGAGTGAATTTATAGGCATTAGATAATAGGTTCACCAATACCTTTTTAATTTGTTCCTTATCAAAAAACAAATCCTCATTATCAGTTGAATGAATGAAGTCGGTGACTATGTTTTTAGAGATAGAAATATCTTCAAAAGACTGTAAGACGGATTCAATGAACGGAATGAGGTTATAGTTTGAAACGTGCAGATTCAGGTTGCCTGTTTCTATTTTCCTGAAATCTAATAACTCATTTACAAGAGTCAACAAGTCAGTAGAGTTGTTCTTGATAGTAGTCAGTTGTGGAATATCCGAGTCTGTTTGTTGTTTTGTAGATAATAATTTATCTACAGGGCCAATTATCAATGCCAGATAGGTATGTATTTCGTGGGAGATATTTGTAAAGAAATTAAGTTTCAAATTAGTTAGGGTCTTTTCCTTTATGTATAATGCCTGTAAGAAAAAGAAACGGATAACTACGAACAATATGGCAGCAAAAAAGAGTGAATAAATGTTATAAGCCCACCAAGTCTGCCACCACGGAGGCAGAATGTTGATAGTCATCGATATTGAGTCACTCCAAATTCCATCACTGTTTGCACCCTTAGCGATAAAGGTATATTTGCCAGAGGCAAGGTCGGTAAAGGTTGCAGAAGGGGTATTTGTATAAATCCAATCATGGTCTTTACCATCAATCTTATAAGCATATTTGTTCTTTCCTGACCTTTTATAGCTAATAGTTGCAAACTCAATTGTGAAAATGTTTTGGTTATATTCAAGAGATATTTCATTAGTCAACAAAATATTGGGCGACAGTTTTCCACTAGTGTTACCCCGTTCAATTTGAGTATTGAATAGTCTTAAACCCGTAAATACCATTCTTGGTTTTATATTGTTTTCGACTAGATTCTTAGGAAAAAAACTTGTAAATCCATCCATTCCTCCTACATAAATTTCATCACTTTCTGTTTGGTAAATACTATTATTATTAAATTCATTTCCTGCCAATCCATCATTAATATCATAAATAATTATACTATTGTCTTGAGGTTTAAATTTAATCAAACCGTTATTCGTTCCCGCCCAAATATTTCCATTTTTATCCTTTATTACATTCACCACATTGTTACTTGGTAACCCTTCTTTTTGTGTAAATATGGCAGTTGTCAATGTTTTAGTATTATAACAGATTAATCCAGAGTAGTAAGTGGCAATCCAAATTCGCCCTTGTTCATCTGTGCAAAGTCCATTTACATCAATAATCCTATCAGCTTTTATTAGGACTTTTTCAATCTTCTTTTCATGAAACCGGTTGCAAAAAAGACCGCTATCTGTACCAATCCAAATGTTTTTTTCCTTATCCTGAATCAATGAATGCACATGAATCTTAGGCAGCTCATTTCTTATCAATTCAAGTGAAACCTGCTGTCTAATTCCTTTATTTTTTTTGTAAAACTTAAGCCCATTTTGGGTGCCAAACAAAAAGTTCCCTCCATTGTCATCCAAAAATGTGGCTACTTCGAGTCCTAAAGATTCCTGAGATTGATCATCAGTAAAATAGTTCGTAAACTTTTGATTGCTTTTATTATATAAACTCACACCACCGCCATGTGTCCCCAACCAAATATCACCATCCTTGTCCTTATAAATAGTCTTTATCAAATTAGAACTAATACTATTAGGGTCAGCATTATTATGGGTAAAATATTGATAACTGTTCTTTGACTTATTCAAAATATTCAACCCTCCTCCCTCTGTACCAATCAATAGATCACCATTGTTTTCCAAAATGCTACTCACCACATTGTTATTGATACTCGGCTTGAAACTACTTTTAGCATACGATTTAAACAATGGATTATCATAACTAGTATAGTTGATACCCCCAAAGAAAGTACCTACCCACACATCATTGTTCTTATCCTTGAAAAGACTATGAATTGAATTCTTACTAATACTAGTCTTATCATCAGGGTTGTTTTGGTAATTAGTAAATTGATTAGAGGATAGATTCAGAATGCTTACTCCTTGTAGTGTGCCCACCCACAGATTATTATGGTCATCAATAAGAAAAGCACGTATCGTATTATTTAATAAGCTTTCCTTTTGTCCGTTATTCTTGAAGTGAATAAAACTGCCACTTTTTGCATTCAGCATGTCCACGCCTTCATTTGCAGTTCCTATCCAAATATTAAAATTAGAATCTTGTATTAGGCATCTAATCTTGTTTTCTGCAATACTATTTGCCGATGAATGCAAAAAGGTTTGGTAACTGATACCCATTTTCCCCTTAACCATTTTTGTCAATCCTAAGTCTGTACCAACCCAAACATTCCCTTCTTTATCCGCTAAAAGACTATAAATGTAATCACTTTTTAAACCACCTAAAGTGGAGGAAACAGTCAAACGATCAATACTTATTTTGCCATTATTCTCTGTTATCAAGTTGAGACCTTCAGTTGTACCTATCCAGATTTTACCTTCTTTGTCTTCACAAATAGAGTGGATATGATTATTACTTAAACTGTGTGCATCTTTATTGTCTTTTTTGATTTGTTCAAAACAATCCTTTTCTGCTATATAACGATTTAGGCCTTCGTTAGTACCAATCCAAAGGGTTTTATGTGAGTCTAAGAATATACAGTTAATTGCATTAGAAGAGATTGTAGTTTTGTCTAAAGGATTATTTTGATAATATTTGAAACCATGAGAGTCGTATCGATTCACTCCAAATTTAGTTCCGAACCACAGGAATCCTAAATTGTCTTGCGCTATTGCATCCACTGAATTTTGAGACAATCCGTTTTCTACTTTAATATGTTCAAAACTTAGTCGTTGAGAACGAGCAAGCGTAGTGATGAAAAGAATTAAAATGAAAAACAAATATTTTTTTATCATAAGGCGATACAATGTTAATGCTTTAATTCTATTTGGTAATCTAGTGTATTCTTTTTAATAAATAAACACGAGTTTCATCCATAAAAACACAATTCTCTACCTTCATACTCATAATTAATCATCACATTCGTATATTGATGAGATAAAAAAATATCAATTACTTACCAATTCAATGATTTTACGTTCTTTAGAAAATATTTCGAGTTGCTTTATAATTAAAAGTAATTGACATCTAAATTAAATGATTAATTGAATAATAATTAAAATGATGAAAAACACAATCTTAAAACACCTTTGTTTTCAAATAAAATTGGATGAATTTCACTTGATTAAAAATTATTATATAAAAATTGTTTCAAAAAGGTTTTTATTTCTAATCATCTTTTTTGTTGTCAATTCAAACATTGGGTTTGCTCAAACTAATTCAATCCCTGTTAATTTTCAACTTCATCCACACCCTCGTCTGTTATTATACAATGAAGAAGTAAGCGACTTGAAAAAAGATATTGCAGCAGATAAATTAAAATCAAAAGTCAATTTGGCCATTATAAAGAAAGCAAATGACATGATTGCCCTTCCTCCTGTACAAAGAATTGTGGAAGGAAGAAGGTTATTAGCCGTTTCTAGGGAGTTTTTAAAGCGAATACTCTTCCTTTCCTATGCCTATCGGATATCAGGAGAATTGAAATATGCAGAAAGGGCAGAAAAGGAGATGATTGCAGTGGCTGCCTTTAGCGATTGGCATCCTCAACACTTTTTGGATGTGGGCGAAATGACTGCAGGTATGGCAATTGGATATGATTGGTTGTATGACTTTCTTTCGGATAATACAAAGGCAACGCTTGCTAATTCAATTATAAATTTTGGTATCAATCCATCATTAGATAAATCGGCCATTTGGGAAGTTGAGGGTAGCAACAACCACAATCAGGTAAATAATGCAGGACTTGTTCTAGGCGCTTTGGCTGTATATGAGAATAATCCTAAGTTAGCAAAACAAATAGTTAAAAGGGCGATTGATAAAGTAAGGCTACCGATGAAGGAGTATGAACCCGACGGGGCCTATGAGGAAGGATATGGTTATTGGAATTACGGAACTACGTTTGGAGTGATGATGATTTTTCAATTGGAGAAGTCATTTGGGACTGATTTTGGTATATCATCTGCTAAAGGGTTCTTAGAGTCGAGTAGATATATGTTGAATATGACAGGGCCTGATGGAAAGTGTTTTAATTATGGAGATTGTTTTGCTAATCAACGAGAGGTTTCTCCTGCTATGTTTTGGTTTGCAAAAAAACAAAAGGATAATCAAGTAATTTATCATCAAATTGATTTCTTGAAAAGAAGTACTGCTAAGGAATTGGCATCTGATAGAATGATGCCCGAACTATTGATTTGGTCAAGGGGAATTGATTATTCAAAAATAGTTGTACCTGAAAATAAGCTTTGGGTGGGACAAGGTGATTGCCCTGTTGCCGTAATGAGGACTTCATGGACGGATTCTAATGCCATCTTTGTTGGAATAAAAGGCGGTTCGCCTTCAACAAGTCATGCCCACATGGATGCAGGTTCATTTGTGATAGATGCCTTAGGAGAGAGGTGGGCAATGGATTTGGGACCACAAGAGTATAATGATGTAGAGATAAAAGGAGTTGATTTATGGAATGGCAAGCAACAAGGGCAACGGTGGCAGGTGTTTCGACTCAATAACTTTGTACATAACACCTTAACTGTAAATGATTCTTTGCATCGAGTAAAGGGCTTGTCGATTATTAATAGTTACAGCGATAGAGCAGATTCATTGAGTGCTACCACGGATATTACGTCGATGTTTTCCCCCGTTTTGAAATCAGCAGTTAGAACAATTACAATTATTGATAAGAAGAGGGTTTCTGTAATGGATGAGTTGATTAATACCCAAAATACTAATCATATCAGATGGACAATGTTGACGATGGCAAAGGTTGTCATCAAGAGTGATAGTGTGATTGAATTGACTCAACATCATAAAAAAATCTATTTAAAACTAAATTATAACGGAAAGGCAAAACCATTTATCAAACCTGCGAAACCTGAAACTGATTATGAAAATCAAAATAAGGGCGCTCAAATTATAGGTTTTTATTTTGATTTAATTCCTAATGAAACAAAGAAATTTGAAGTAGCTTTTGATTTTATGAAGTAGAAATAAGGGCAAATATTATCATCTTGTCTGCATAATAAACACAAAGAAAATAAGTTGTATTCTTTTTTATTTCTCCAACACAAAGGCACAAAGTGAAGATTTACTTTTACTTTTTTCTTTGTTCATCTTAGCGTCTTAAGTTTTGGAAAAATATTATAGACTTCTTTTTTCTTATATTTTCAACTAATTTCACTAAAAAATCAAAAAAACACGATTTCCCCCTATTAAAAAACTTTTATCTACCATCACATTTAATTAGCAATCTCACTTTTGTATCAATTAATTAAAATGGGTTTTGACTTGAATTGAAACCACTAATAAATTTTATTTGATTGTCTTTAAATAAATTTTTTTAAATGAAACTGTTGATTTTGCCATATTGCTTTATAAATGTTGCGTTGAGAAAAATAATACTTTGCCTACTTTTTATAATTTCTTTTACATTACTAGCACAATCTCAAAATACTATTACAGGTACTGTTAAGGATGAATCTGGAATGTCACTTGCGGCAGCAATGATTAAAGTAAAAGGAAATTCATTATCGACGGTAGCTGATAAAAACGGGGCATTCAGATTGTTTGTAAAGGAGGTGAATCCAATCCTTGTTGTTTCGTATTTTGGATATGCTACTAAAGAAATTATAGTTACAGATAGGAAAGCACTTGATATTAGATTAGTAGCTGTTGAAAAGAAATTGGAGGAAGTGGTAGTAATCGGTTATTCTACTATCAAGAAAAAGGATTTGACAGGTTCTGTTGCCTCTGTTAATATGAATGAATTTTCTAAAGCACCGGTAAAGTCTTTTGATGATGCGTTAGCCGGAAGAGTGGCAGGTGTACAGGTTTCTGGTAATGATGGTCAGCCTGGAACTACTAATAATATTATTGTTAGGGGATATGGTTCTATCACGCAGGATAATTCTCCATTATATGTGGTGGATGGGTTTCCCTTGGAAAGTTCAAATAGTAATTCAATCAATCCTGGTGATATTGAATCTATTGAAGTGTTGAAGGATGCATCTGCTACGGCTATTTACGGTGCTAGAGGTGCAAATGGTGTCATCATGATTACCACAAAGCGAGGCAAATCTAGTGAACGAGCAATTGTTACTTACAATGGATATATGGGGCGTCAGGATGTTACAAAACATATTTCGTTGATGTCACCTTATCAATATGTACAGTATGAATTAGAGATGAAGGATACTGCAAACCTATTGAAGGGAAAAACGATTGATGACTATAAAAGTGTTAATGGCTTGGATTTGCAAGACTATATCTTTCGAGTTGCAACCATGCAAAGCCATGATATTGCGGTGAGAGGTGGCTATAAAGATACTAAATACTCATTTTCTGGAAATGTATTGAATCAAGATGGGGTTGTTATTAATTCTGGATTTAAGCGTTATCAAGGAAGAATGACGATTGACCAAACTATTAATGATAAATTTAAAGTAGGTGGTACAGTAAATATTAGTAACAGCAAATCACGTGGTATTCAAGTAAGTGAAAACTCTTATTCTACTATGTTGAGTCTATTGGCAAATGTATGGGGATATAGTCCTTTGAAAAATGGAAATGATAGTCTTTTAATGTTACCTTTTGACCCTGAAATTACCAATCATAATGGCGATTATCGCTTTAATCCTGTAATTAATGCACAAAATCAATTGACAGAGTCGATTGTGAACAATCAGACTGTAAATGCATATTTACAATACACGATTGTTCCGAACTTGGTATTTAAGATGACAGGTGGTGTTACAAACATATCAACAGTTAGGAATGTGTTTAATAATTCGAAGACTCAAAGTGGCAATTCAATTTTGCCTAATAATAGAGGGGTGAATGGTTCGACAGGTACTGCAATGTCATCAAATTGGGTGAATGAAAACACCTTGACTTATACAAAGACTATTCATCAAAAGCATTCTTTGAATTTATTAGGTGGGATAACAAGTCAAGCTGAAAGCAATACTTTCAATAGTATTTCAGCCAATTATTTACCAAATGAGTCGCTTGGTGTTTCTGGATTGTATCAAGCACCTTCGGGAGCTTTGTCTGCTTATACCACTTCGAGTAATTGGTCGTTAGCCTCATTATTAGGCCGTGTTACTTATAGTTATGATTCTCGGTACTTAGCAACTGTTTCTTTTAGGGCAGATGGGTCTTCAAAGTTTTCGCCTGAAAATAAATGGGGCTATTTTCCTTCTGCCTCCTTTGCTTGGCGTTTTAATAAAGAGGCATTTATGCAAAATTTTAGATGGCTAAGTGATGGTAAAGTTAGGATTGGTATAGGCACAACAGGTAATAATCGGGTAAGTGATTTCTCTTATCTCGGACAAATGGGGGCAAATAATTATGCCTATTCATATAATAATTCAATAGTTTATGGAAGTACTGTAACTGCTTTGGGCAATAGGAATCTTCAATGGGAAAAAACCTCACAGACAAATCTTGGTTTTGACTTGGCTTTCCTCAATGGTTCATTGTCTTTGACAGTTGATTTATATGATAAGGTTTCAAAGAATTTATTATTGAATGCAACAATACCTACAACGTCTGGATTCCAGACCACTTATAAAAACATCGGGAGTGTTGACAATCGAGGACTAGAGATTAGTTTGACAAATAATTTGAAAAAGAATGCCTTTACCTGGGTATCCACATTTAATATTTCATTTAATCAAAACAAGGTACTTTCTCTCTCTGAAAATCAGAATTCACTGTTTTCAAGCGTTGGGTTTGATGCAGGATATGGTTCAAATCCTTTATACATTGCTAGTATTGGCAAATCGATGGGGCAGATATATGGATTGAAATGGGAAGGCGTTTATCAATATTCTGACTTTGATAAGACACCACAAGGGGGGTATATACTGAAATCAAATATTACTGATAATGGTACTACGAGAAACACTGTTAAACCTGGAGACATAAAATACAAGGATTTGAATGGTGATGGTACGGTCAATTCAAGCGATTATACAGTGATTGGAAGGGGGATTCCCATTTTTGTAGGAGGGTTCTCTAATACATTTACTTATAAATTCTTCGATGTTTCTGTTTTGTTGCAATATAATTACGGAAACGATATTGTGAATGCAAACAGACTAATATTTGAAGGCAACGGACTCAATAACCAAAAGATTAATCAATATGCTACTTATGCAAATCGCTGGGGACCTAATAATCCAAGTAATACTCTTTATCGAGCTGGAGGTGGGGGATTGCCTTACTATTCTTCAAGGGTAATTGAAGATGGTTCGTTTATAAGGTTAAAGACTGTTTCTGTAGGCTATACTGTAAAAGGGAATAATTTAAGATTGATAAAGATTAACAGTATTAGGATTTATGCATCAGGACAGAATTTGTACACGTGGTCTAAATATAATGGAATTGACCCTGAGGTATCTGTAAGAAATTCAGCATTAACACCAGGTTTCGATTATTCGGCTTATCCGCGTGCTAGGACGCTTGTAATTGGTGTTAATGTGGTTTTTTAGGAAGTTATACGTTGTAAATTATAGGTTTGAGGTTTAAGGTTATACTTTATAGTTTTTAGGTGATATGTTTTAAGTGAATGGCAAACTGATTTGGGAGGCATTATTCTTAATTGTATTTCTAAGTGAAAAACATGGATTATATATTAATTGAAAAAGAAAAGCATTTTAGTATGAAAAAAATAGTTGGAGTCATTTCTTTATTGATAATAATGGGTTCACAAACAGCTTGTAAGAAGTTTTTGGAAACAACACCTACGGCGTTTATTGCACCACAAAATTATTATAACAATGCTACAGACCTTCAAAATGCTTTAAATAGTGTTTATACGGGATTAAGTAGTAGTGCCATTTATGGTACAAATTGGTTGAGACTCAATTGGAGTACAGATGAGATGTGTAATCGTAATTCTACTCCAAATTATCTGAATTATTTTTATACATCCTCTGAACCTGTAATCTATAGTTTTTGGCAAACAGCTTATCAGGGCATCAGTAATGCTAATTATCTCTTGGCGAATATTAATAAACCTGTAATAGATTCTTCCTCGAGGTCAATCATTCAGGGACAAGCCTTGTTTTTGAGGGGTTATTATTATTTTTTATTAGTAAGTAACTTTGGAGATGTACCCTTGATTTTGAACCCTATTGTGGATGGTTCTAATAATTTGAATGTTATAAAGACACCTAAAGCATTGGTTTACGAACAGATTTTGACTGATATGAAATTGGCTGATACTTTACTGCAAAATCAAACTGTTAAGTCGCTTGGATATAGTGGAAAAATAACGAAGACTGCTGTAGAGGGTATCTTGGCAAGGGTTTGCTTATATATGGCAGGGCATCCTGTAATGGATGCTTCAAAATACAATGACGCACTTATTTATATCAACAAAGTAATTAATGATGGTGAACATTCATTAAATCCCAGTTATAGTCAAATATTTATCAATTATGCAGCTGATAAATATGATACTAATGAATCTATTTGGGAGATTGAATTTACTGGAACATCTTATTTAACTTCTCAAGAAGGTCAAACAGGCGTTTTTTATGGTATATCATGTAATGATTTGAACATTGGTTTGTGCTATAATCAGGCGATTCCAACAGTAAAGTTATTTCGTTTGTATGGAGTTGATTCTACGAGTGTGTCAACACCAAAAGCATGTTTGGATACTCGAAGAGACTGGAATTGTGCCAACTTTAGTTGGGGATCAGGGACTACAGGTTCAAAAACTTCGCTTACAAATATTTACCAATATTGTATGGGGAAATTTAGAAGAGAGTATGAAGTTATTATCCCAAAGAATAAGAATTATTCACCCGAGAACTTTCCTGTATTGCGCTATGCGGATATTTTATTAATGCAAGCAGAGGCTGAAAATGAATTGAATGGTCCTACTTCAATTGCCTACAACGCTATTAATCAAGTAAGGAGAAGAGGATTTGGATTTCCTTTAAATACAGCAAATGTTATTTCAGATGTTCCAATTGGATTGTCTAAGGTCGATTTTCGTTCTTTTATACAAGATGAAAGGGCTAGGGAGTTTTGTGGTGAAACCCTAAGGAGGCTTGATTTGATACGATGGGGACTTTTGATAAATAATGTACAAGGACTGTTGCCTGATATCAGTGTTAATTATCCGAGTGGAGTGACTAGTTTAGGATTGGCTAGTAAATATGTTTCTCAAAAGGATACCTTATTCCCTATTCCATCTACAGAGATGTCGGTAAATAAATTGTTGGTACAAAATGGAGGATGGTAGATTAGTTATAAGTTATAAGTTTTAAGTTATACGTTTTAAGTTTTAATTATAAAACATGTGTAACTATGATGTAGGGTGTTCAAATAGATTTAATTAGACTCCTTATTAAATTGATTCAATAGTTGGATTTTAGTCATTGGGTTTTGGGAAAAAGAATAAAGAAAATAAAAATGATGAATTGTTTTAAAATATTTGGTTGTTTATTGATACTGATAGTTGGTAGTATTGGATGCAAAAAGTTTACGCTTACTACACCTGACTTTGATGTTGCGATTACGACTCTAAATTATAAGGTAGGAGATACGGTCACTTTTAATTGTTCGGGAAATGCGGATTATGTAACCTTTTATTCGGGAGAATTAGGATACAATTATGATTTCATTCATCGTACTGAAGCTAATGGTGAACCGCAACTAAAATTCATGTCTTTTGTACAAAATCCTGCAACTGTAGATTCCTTAAAATTGAAGGCAACAAACAATCTTCGTTCATGGGATGCAGAGGGTATTGCGAATGCTAGTTGGACGGATATTACTAATCGAGCAATATTATCAACAGGTAAGGATAGTACTCCTTCAGGTATAATACGGCTCAATGATTTTATGTTAAACGACAGCTTTGTTTTGGCCTTTCGATATTCTGGATTTGTAGGAAGTCCATATCCTATTGCCTCTAGATGGACAATCAGGGGTGTAACAATATCAAATGTACTTGCAGATAGTAGCAGCTATACACTTGCTACAATTGGTACTTGTTATTGGACAGGTATCTCCACTTGTGACACTTCAAATTGGTATCTAAATCAACAAGCAAATTACATTCAAACTACAAGAAAGGCAACATCGGTTCAATGGGCTCTCACGGCTCCTTTTAAATTAAATAAGGTGACTCCTGATGTGGGAGTTTCAATAAAGACGATGGGAGGAGCTACATTGACTACCTATAATTATTCCTACTCAAGGGCAGGAACCTATAAGGTAGTTTTTTTAGCGTTTAATGCTAATTCAAAGGAAGAAAAACAGGTGATGAGGCAATTTGTGATAAATGTTTCGCCCTGAAATGGAAAAAGTTTACCACATAGGCACATAGCCACATAGAAAGGAGATAGTTTTTTTATGCTTTATTGAAAAGGAGGTCACATAGGATTGCTACTTCGTAGTAATGAAAAATACTAGCATAAATGAAGTCATATAGTAGGTGGAAATAAAAAATAAAGGAACAAGGATTATAAATTAATTGAAAAAATGATAGTATGAAAGAGGGGATGAAAAATGTTTTAATGGGATGTTGTAGTTGGGTAATGATTGTTTGCCTGATTTCTTGTGCTGATAAAAGTAAGTTGCATACTGCTAAAAATTCGGTTTATTCTAAAACTAATGTAATTCAACAAATGAAAGCAGCCTACACTTGGCAGCGTAATAATCCAATATCGTTGAATGAGAAATTTGATTATGATTGGGCGAGGGCAGTGCTTTACATCGGTGCAATGCGAGCCTATAAATCTACAAACGATACTGCCTATTTGAATGGAAGTATTACCTATTCGTCTATAGTTAATTGGCAACCTGGCCCTCGATTCAGAATGGCGGATGACTTGGCACGATGTCAAATATTTATAGATATCTATGATGCACAAAAGAAGGATTATATGTTTTCATCCACCAAAAAGCGATTTGATTCAATCATCAACGTACCGATTGATGGACGGAAAGATTGGTGGTGGTGTGATGCCTTATTCATGGCACCTCCTGTTTTAGTTCGGTTGGCCGAAGAAACGGGGGATGCAAAATACAATCAGTTCCTGAATAAAATGTGGTGGGATACTTACGATTTTTTATATGACAAACAAGAGAATTTATTCTTTAGGGATAAGAGTTTCTTTGAAAAGAAAACACCTAATGGAAATAAACTTTTTTGGTCGCGTGGGAATGGATGGGTAATGGGAGGATTGGTTCAACTATTAGAAAGACTGCCTAAAAATGATGCCTCCTATAATAAATATCTTGAAGTATATCAGAAGATGTCTGAAAAGATTGCTGGATTACAACAACCTGATGGTTTATGGAGAGCTAGTTTGTTGGACCCGAATCAGGTACCTGTCAAGGAAACAAGTGGCTCGTCCTTTTACACATTTGCCCTTGCTTGGGGCATTAATAATGGTGTGTTAGATAAGAAGACCTACTTACCTGTTGTCTTGAAAGGTTGGAAGGCAATTAATGATGCGGTGGCACCCGATGGGAAATTGACTTGGGTTCAACGGGTCGCAGCAAAGCCCGAATCGGTACAGCAAAGCGATAATCAGGAATATGGAACGGGTGCTTTCTTGATGGCAGGAACGGAGATGATGAAACTTGGTTTTTAGTGATGAGATATAAGTGATGAGTTATGAATTATGAGTTATGAATTATGAGTGATGAGTGATGGGAGTTGGTGTGTTTTTAGTAATTGTAATGATTAATAGCGTCAGGTGAATTGTTAATTGATTTCAATAAAAGTAAATATGATGAATTTGATTGTAATTTTTTGTAGAGGGATAGTTTGTTTTTTTATGGGTCTAGTATTGTTAAGTTGTAAGAAAACTACGGCTAGTACAAATGGAACTATTACTGCCGATACCATTAGAACCTATCAAAGTATTGACACGATGTTAATGAATCCTGCAATGGGGTTTTATAAATGGAATTATCAGGAACAAGCACCTGTGAAGTCTTTAGATAGTTATGCCCGATTCAATTGGAGTGATTTTGAGAAGTCGAAAGGGAAATATGATTTTTCTGTTTTATCAACTGCAGCTTCGAGTGCATATAGTAATGCGAATGGGAAGGGACGTTTTGCTTTTGCCATTAGATGTTGTGTAGAGGGAATCAATAAGGCATACCCTGCCTATATTGATAGCAGTATGAAGGGATGGTATAGTACTGCAAAAAGTTGTTGGGTGCCTGATTGGAACAATTCTTATTTCCTTGAAAGACTCGATTCTTTGGTTGCAGCTATGGGAAGAACATTTAATAGTGATGCTCGAATTGGCTATGTGGAAATCAGGTCGTATGGAAATTGGGGAGAGTGGCATCTTGCAGGTTTTGAGTCACCTGTTGCTCCTGCGGTTTCTATAACAAATGCTACTATCGAACGAATGATTAATGCCTATACTAATGCTTTTCCAAACAAACAATTGGTTATGATGAGTGATAATCCTTATGGACTTCAATATGCAATGACTCGAAATAATCCTAACTATCCGATAGGTTGGCGTAGGGATTCATGGGGTAATAAGCAAATGGAATCATTATTAAATTCTACCGCTTGGAGTAATGCAAAAGACCGTTGGAGAACGGCACCTGTAATTGTGGAAGGGTATGGGACTGGTACTTCTGGTATGAATTACAGCTTATGTGTAACACAAACAGCAAAATATCATATTTCCGCAATAGGGAATGCTAATTATGGTATATGGACATCAATGGCTAAGAGACAACAAGATTCTATATTAATGAGCGTTAAACAATCAGGGTATAAGTATAGCTTACGGACTTTGACTATTTCGGATAGCCTTATTACTGGCAAGGATTTTAAACTTAAAACTCAATGGTCTAATACAGGAAATGCACCCACCTATTTGAATTGGGCTGTAACTTATTTATTATTAGATGCAAAGAGTGGGGTGGTTAAGTGGCAGGCAACTTCTAGTCTGAATTTGAAATCTCTTTTGCCAACAATTGATTCAGTCTCAAATAAAGATATACCTGTAACTGTATTTGACAATTATACGTTGCCTGCATACTTGCCTGCAGGTGATTATAAATTGGAATTGCTGATAAAAGATGCGAATAGCTATTATGCTCCACTTCAACTTCTGAATAAGGATAGGAAGTCTGATGGAGGTTATTCTTTAGGAAATGTAAGGGTGATGACAAAATAAAAGAAAGGTACTAATGGATTTTAGGTTTTAAATGAGCGACATGCAACAGATTGATTTATTGGGCTATTACAATTTTAACTGGGCTGATTATGTGGATGAAAAAGATGGAACCCCCTTTTTTGTAAAGTACAAGACAAATTTGGAAGGATTTCAGGCAACAAAAAAATATACAACGATACTAACTGCGAATTGGCAATATGGTAAAGATGATAAAATGCTCCTTCCAAACAACAGTCAATCTGATTTGATTATTGAAGTGGAAAAAGCAATGGTTAAAACATTAGAATATGACTTGCAAACGATACTCTATTATGCATACGTTGGATTTGGTCAAAAGAAATGGAGCTTTTATTCGAGTGATGCAGAAGTGGCTTTGCAGAGATTAAAAAGAGTTCAGGACGAGTTTAAGTTTCTTGATTTACAGATTTTATTGGAATATGACCCTGATTGGAAACGGTATAAAGAGGCAAATTGGATAGATGATGGATAGATGATTTCAAACAACATCAATAGGGTTTAGGTTCAAATTGATAGGTGTTTATGGGTGGAAATTGTAGAAAATATTATTTAAGAAAATTAAAGTTAAAGAATGAATAAGAATTGGGTATTAGGATGTGTTTTATTGGCAATTGGAATCAACTCAAATGGACAGATTAAGTTGCCTGCATTGATTAGTGATAGTATGATTTTGCAAAGAAATCAACGGGTGAATATTTGGGGATGGAGCTTGAAGGGCGAACCTGTCAACATTTATTTCAATCAAAAGAAATACAGTGCGGTTCCCGATAAGGATAAGAAATGGACTTTGACACTTCCTGAAACAAAAGCTTCCGATAAGACCTATACCTTGAAAATTTCAACAACACATGACTCTGTTGAAATCAAGGAAATTGTATTTGGAGATGTATGGCTTTGTTCGGGTCAATCGAATATGGAGTTTGATATGAAAAGAATCACTGCAAAATATCCTGTGGAGATTGCTAATTCAGATAATAAATTTATCAGGGAGTTTCAGGTAGAAAAGCAATATTCGTATTTACCTAAGACAACTTTTGCCGGAAGATGGAAAAGGGCAAATCCTACCAATATCATTAGGTTTAGTGCAGTTGCTTATTTCATGGCAAAGAGTCTTTATGATAAATACAAAGTTCCAATTGGCGTGATTCATACGAGTTGGGGAGGTACACCCGCAGAGGCTTGGACTAGTGAAGAAGGGCTTAAGGATTTCAATTATTTCATTGAAAAGCTACCTGCCTTGAAGGATTCTTCCTACGTTTCTAATATTATCAAGAAGGATAAGGCGGTTTCGGATGCATGGTATCAACAGGTTAAATTGAGTGATGAAGGAAGTAATTCTGGAAATAATTGGGCTGCTTTTGATTTGAATGTGTCTGATTGGAAAGCATTTAATGTACCTGGCTATTGGGAAACTCAAGGTGCTAAGGATGTGGATGGTGTGGTTTGGTTTAGGAAGGAAATCAGCTTGACTAAAGATTTGTTGGATAAGAATGCAATACTTGAGTTAGGCATGCTTGATGATGGTGATACCACTTATATCAATGGGGTAAGAGTTGGTTTTGTAAACAATAAATATACACTTCGTAAATATACTGTTCCTTCGGGGGTGTTCAAAGAAGGTCGGAATGTGATTGCTGTACGCATCCTAGATACAGATGGAAATGGAGGATTCATACAAGATAAAAAATATCGGTTAGTCATAGGAAATGAAAATATTGAACTTAGTGGTGCTTGGCAGCATAAGCAGGGTGTTTCTGTACCCGCATTGCCAATCAATACTTTTACAAGATTTCATTGTCAACCTACCTCTTTATATAATGGTATGATAGCGCCATTAGTGCCATATACCATCAAGGGAGCTGCTTGGTATCAGGGTGAATCAAATTCGGGTAAGCCAGAAGAATATAAAAAGTTGTTGCCTGCAATGATTACCGATTGGAGAAATCAATGGAAACAAGGTGATTTCCCCTTCCTAATTGTACAGTTGGCTAATTATATGGATTCAAAACCATTTCCTGAAGAAAGCAATTGGGCAGAATTGAGAGAATCACAATCGCTTACAGCTAAGGGTGTCAAGAATTGTGGCATTGCCGTAACTATTGATATTGGTGAGGCACATGACATTCATCCTTTGAATAAAAAAACTGTAGGTGAAAGACTTGCACTTGCAGCAGAAAATGTGGCTTATCAAGAAAAGGGTATTGTTTATAGTGGACCCTTTTATGAATCAATGAAAGTTTTGGATAATAAGATTGAGTTGTCATTTTCTAATATCGGTTCGGGATTAATTGCAAATGATGGAAAGGAACTTGCTCGATTTGCAATTTCCGGTGTAGATAAGAAATTCGTTTGGGCGAAGGCGACAATTATTGGAGATAAGATAATTGTAGAGAGTCCTACTTTTACTAATCCTGTTGCCGTTAGATATGCATGGGCTAATAATCCAGGTGGAAGTAACTTATATAATAAGGAAGGATTGCCTGCATCTCCTTTTAGAACGGATAATTGGACAAGGAAATAAGAATTAGGTTTTAGGTTTTAAGATATACGTTTTACGTTTAAAAAGCGGAATAATAATATGAGTTACTTAATTGATTTGCTTGTATTGCATAGATTGAAAAATTATTATGATGAAAAGAGTTTTGTTTTTAGTGGTTGTTCTTATCGTTTTTGTGCCAACTTGTTGGGTATTCTGTCAGTGCCATTTGGCAGTGAAGAGTTTGCCAAATGAAAAGTGGTGGGGAGGACAAGTGGTTGATGGTACTAAAATGCCATTTGGAAACAGCTTTTATTCTCTTGACCAAAGAGGGAATACAGGTGGAAATCAGGCACAGCCCTTGTTTTTGTCAAATATGGGAAGGTATATATGGTGTGATGAACCCATTAATTATACTTTCTTTAAAGATAGTATTCAGTTGAAATCCGATAAGGCCGAAATAGAAGTAATAAAAGCAGGTAATTCTTTAAAGGAGGCTTTCTTGGCAGTCTCTAAAAAGCATTTCCCTGCATCAGGAAAGATTCCCGAGGAATTAATGTTTACGAAACCTCAGTACAATACCTGGATTGAATTAACCTATAATCAGAATCAGGCTGACATTTTGAAATATGCACATGCCATAGTTGATAATGGATTTCCTACGGGTGTATTGATGATTGACGATACTTGGCAGACTAACTATGGCGTTTGGGAATTTAATCCATCAAGATTTTCCAATCCTAAGAAGATGATGGATGAATTGCATCAGTTAGGTTTTAAGGTCATGTTGTGGGTATGTCCTTTTGTGAGTGCAGATTCCGAGAACTTCAGAAAACTTCGTAAGAAGGGTGCCTTATTGTTAGATAGCAAAAAGGGAGATATTCCTGCCATCGTAGAATGGTGGAATGGTTATTCTGGTCTATTGGATTTTACCAATCCAGATGCTGTTAATTGGTTTAAAGGGCAATTGGATTATTTGCAAAATACTTATCAAGTTGGTGGATTTAAGTTTGATGCAGGTGATGCACATTTTTATAAGGGATTAAAATCAAAGATTCAAGTATCTCCAAATGAGCAATCTGCATTATATGCTAAATTGGGCATTGATTATCCCTTGAATGAGTATAGGGCTTGTTGGAAAATGGCAGGTCAACCTTTAGCACAGCGTCTTAGAGATAAAAATTGTAGTTGGGAAGATGTTAAAAAGTTAATGCCTGATATGTTATTGAGTAGTTTAATTGGATATGCTTATGGTTGCCCTGATTTAATAGGAGGAGGCGATTTTGATTCGTTCCAAGATAATAAAAAGATTGAAGAAGATATGATAGTGCGTTCAGCACAAATACATTCATTGATGCCGATGATGCAGTTCTCTGTTGCACCTTGGCGAATACTTGATTCAACACATTTGAAGGCTGCAAGAAATTCTGCTTTATTGCATGAAAAAATGAGTGCAACAATCTTACAGCTTGCTCATGAATCCGCAAAGAATGGAGAGCCTATTGTTAGGTTGTTAGAATACAATTATCCTCATCAGGGATTTGAAAATGTGAAGGATGAGTTTATGCTTGGAGAACAATATTTGGTAGCACCTATTGTTGAGCCTCAAACAACCCAACGGACAGTTGTATTGCCAATTGGGAAATGGAAAGATAAGGACGGTAAAATATGGAAGGGAGGAACTACGATTACAGTAAAAGCGGGTATTGATGATTTGCCTGTTTTTGAAAGGGTAAATAAAAATTGATTAGTTAAAAGTAATAGGTATTAGGTTGTAGGTATTAAGTTATGGGTTAAATAATTTATTCATGATTTGTTTAGATAAAAGATTAGGAAAAAGAAAATAAAACAATAAAAAACACTATTTAAAGAGTTTAATAACAATTAAAATGTTGCAATTATGAAAAGTAAGATTCTCTCAATTCTCTTGGTCAGTATGATGTACTGCGGGATATTGTCCGCTGCTAACAATGTGTGGACAGGTGCACACAGTACCAATTGGAATGATGCCCTCAATTGGAGTTTAGGAAATGTACCATCGTCATCAGATAATGTTACAATTACAAAAACTGGTAGTAATAACCTGTCGATTGAAATCTCGGTCACAGTGGCTAGCTTTACAATAAGCAGTAGTAATGCCGTATCCTTGCAAAGTGGATACTCCCTGACAGTTAATGGCACTTTTAACGATGGGGGTACTTTTACGGGTTCTTCAACAAGTACTGTTTATTTGGGAGGAACAGCCTCGATAAGTGGCGGAGGTACAACAACCTTCTACAACTTAGGCGTAAATAGCAGTGCAACCGTAACCACTGCTGTCAGCTTTTCTATTGCAGGTACTTTTACAAATTCAGGATCATTTACTGCATCCACAGGAACTGTAA
>Ga0209188_1001240_pt1 | contig 21158 bp, 19 predicted proteins | sample C_130625_EF_Meta_FD_187307 | JGI IMG/M metagenome (GOLD analysis project Ga0209188, IMG submission 187307) | Freshwater microbial communities from Lake Croche, Canada to study carbon cycling - C_130625_EF_MetaG (SPAdes) (version 2) | ecosystem: Environmental > Aquatic > Freshwater > Lake... | reverse complement strand
GGTCAATTAACTATGCGCAATTTAGATATTGCCGATACTCGTGCAAAGCTTGAGCTTTACCGCGCCCAAGGCCAACTTGGTGGCGGCGACTTCGACTTAATCAAAGAGATTGGAAACGAATAATGACTCGTACAAAGAAGGCAACTTTAATTTCGCTTTCAATTTTGTTAACTCTTTCAACACTTACCGGATGTGGAGCTAAATCAGTGTCAAATGAAACAACCGCAACTAACCCAACAGTTTCAGGTTCAGCTGGTAGCAAGCCAGTAATCGGTGCACCTCAAGGTGCGGCACCAACAACTCTGGTTACTAGTGACATCATCGTTGGAACTGGCAAAGAAGCAGTTGCTACATCAACTCTGACAGTTCATTACACACTTATGGCTTGGTCAACTGGCCAAGTAGTCGAATCATCATGGGATGGCGGGTCTCCTGCCACATTCCCACTCTCAGGTGTAATCGCGGGTTGGCAGCAAGGTATTCCAGGAATGAAAGAAGGCGGTCGTCGCTTGCTCGTTATTCCAGCCGAACTTGGTTATGGCGCAGCAGGTGGTGGCCCAATCGGACCAAATGAAACTTTAATTTTCGTCGTAGACGTTATTTCAGTTTCTTAAATCCTTAACTCACTTAACCGCGATAGGTGCGGCCACGCTCTAACGGCGCTGGCCAACTAATCATTTCCTTAAGCTCCTCAGCAGCAGCCATCGCCCAGCGTGGGTTTCTAATCATTGCGCGTGCTAAAAATACGGCATCGGCTTTATTTGAGTTAATAATTTCTTGGGCTTGATGTGGGTCTGTAATGGCGCCGACTGCAGCAACTGCAATATCTGATTCAACTTTGATCGCCTGCGCAAATGGCACTTGATAACCAGGAACTGGGTTAATTGGCGCGTTGTGCAAATTGCCACCCGATGAAACATCGATTAAGTCAACACCAATTTCTTTTAGCTGCTTACAAAGTTCTACGGAATCAACAATCTGCCAGCCTTCATCTGACCAGTCACTGGCTGAAATACGAATAAAGAGTGGAGTTGAATCTGGAATTGCACCGCGCACTGCTGCCGCCACTTCTAGTAAGAACCGAACCCGATTTTCAAATGAACCACCGTATTCATCAGTGCGAAAGTTCGATAGTGGTGAATAGAACTGATGCAATAAATAACCATGAGCTGCATGAATCTCAACTAAATCAAATCCAGCTTTGATCGCATTTTTGGCAGCTTGAGCAAAATCTTGTACTAGCTGATGTATCTGCGGGACAGTCAGTGAAACAGGTTCGGGCATTCCGTGAAAAGCCTGCGCTGAAGCCGATGAAGTAGTCCAACCACCTTCGGCAGGTGTTGCCATTAAATGATCATCAGTTGGTCGCATCGTTGAACCTTTACGTCCGGCATGTGCCAATTGAATTCCCATTGCTACACCTTGAGTATGTGCGAAATCATTTATCTTTTTAAATGCAGCAATTTGTGCCTCGTTGTAGATGCCCGGACAGCCGATTGAAATACGACCTTCGGGAACAACACCCGTTGCTTCGGCCATTATCAAACCGGCTTCGCCAGTTGCGAAAGCGCCTAAGTGCGCCATATGCCAATCGCCAACAACGCCATCGGTTGCTGAGTACTGACACATCGGACTAACCCAGACTCGGTTCTTGATCGTCAAGCCACGAAGCGTAATTGGATCGAATAAGTTGCTCATAAATTCAGTTTAGACCCAATTTAAATAGCTGCCTTTTCGAGGCGGGGAAATAATTGACGAATAGAACACACTCGCTAAAACTTAGAAATCAAGTATTCTCCAAGTCTAGGCAGAGGCAGGGAGGGCAGTCATCGAAAGTTCTATGCGCCGTGCTCTACGCCGGGCCAGTGATGCCGCAACTCTCAACATTGATGAAATTTCGGTACTGCTCTCTGCGCGCGATGAAGCGCTAGCGCAATTATGTGAGGCAGCAGCTCGAATCCGAGATGCCGGATTGCTTGAACTTGGCCGGCCAGGTGTCATTACTTATTCGCCTAAAGTTTTTATTCCACTTACTCGACTATGTCGCGACCGTTGTCATTACTGCACATTCGCAACCACGCCTAATCATGTGCCAGCAGCTTATTTAGAAATTTCTCAAGTTGTCGAGATTGCTAAAGCTGGCGCAAAAGTCGGATGCCTAGAGGCACTATTTACTTTGGGAGATCGTCCCGAAGATCGTTGGGATGTTGCCGCTGAGTGGTTATCCGAACGTGGTTATTCCTCAACTTTAGATTACTTGCGAGCATGCGCAATTGCGGTTCTAGAAGAAACTGGTTTATTGCCGCACTTAAATCCTGGTGTGATGAGTTTTGAAGAAATGTCTAGATTGCGCCCAGTGGCTGCAAGTATGGGCATGATGCTAGAAACTTCATCGACCAGACTATTTACCGAAAAAGGCGAAGTTCACTTTGGCAGCCCAGATAAAGACCCAGTAATAAGACTGCGAACTATTGAAGATGCGGGAAAACTAAATATTCCATTTACAACTGGAATCCTGGTTGGCATCGGTGAATCAATAACCGAACGTGCTGATTCACTTTTGAAGATGGCTGAAATTGCCAAAACTTATGGACATATTCAAGAGATTATTATTCAGAATTTCCGTGCCAAAGAATATACGGCTATGCGCAATTCACCCGATGCTGATCGACAGGAATACCTAGCTTGTATAGCCGTTGCCAGATTGATTTTTGGGCCACGTATGAGAATTCAAGCGCCACCGAATTTATCTGAACCATCGGAATTTGCTGAACTAATTTCAGCTGGCATTGATGACTGGGGAGGGGTTTCACCAATAACCGCCGATCACGTTAACCCAGAGCGGCCATGGCCAGAGATTGAACTCTTAGCGCAAGAAAGTAAGTTGGCTGGTTTTGAGTTAAAACCACGGCTAACAATTTATTCTAATTACGTTACCGCACCGGAACGTTGGATCGATCCAAAAATGAAGAGCCACATTGCGACCTTGGCTGACTCAGTGGGGTTAGCGAAATCAAAGATTATTCCAGTCGGTATGCCATGGCAGGAAAGTGGCGAAAGCTTACAAAGCATTGGCCGCACTGATTTAGGCAACAGTATTGATACCGCTGGTCGCGAAGCCGATGCGCGCTCTGATTTTGATTCCATTTACGGAAATTGGCAGAGCATCTCGGAAAAACTAAAGTCACTAGACACTTCTAATTCGACTTTTATTAAATCTTCTTTTGTATCAGCCCTTACCAAGATTGTGGAAAATCCTCGTTCAATAAGTAGGTCAGAGGCGCTGACTCTCTTTGCCGCCGATGGTCCTGAACTTGAACTATTGGTCAAGGCTGCCGATGAAAAGCGAGCCGAACTAGTTGGTGATGAAGTAACTTATATAGTTAATCGAAATATTAATTTTACAAATGTTTGCTACACCGGCTGCCGGTTCTGTGCATTTGCACAGCGCAAAACAGATGCTGATTCTTACCTTTTATCAATAGATGAGATTAAGTCCAGAGTTAATGAAGCTTGGCTACTAGGTGCTAACGAAGTATGTATGCAGGCCGGAATTCACCCTGATCTATCTGGTGATATTTATTTTGAGGTTGCTAAAGCAGTTAAAGAAGTTGCCCCAGATATGCATATCCACGCTTTCTCGCCTATGGAAATTTTCAGTGGTGCGATTAAACTCGGCATTAGTTATAAAGAATGGCTAGAGCGAGCTAAAGCTGCTGGTCTTGGCACTATTCCTGGAACCGCTGCTGAAATTTTAGATGATGAGATTCGCTGGATTCTGACTAAAGGAAAGTTGCCAGCAAAAGCTTGGTTAGAAATTGTGCGCGAAGCACATCTGCTTGGTATTAAATCTTCGGCAACCATGATGTATGGACACGTTGATAACGAATCACATTGGTATGACCACATTCTTACAATTAGAAATCTACAAGATGAGACTGGTGGCTTTACCGAATTTGTGCCGCTGCCATTTGTGCATTACTCATCACCAATTTATTTAGCTGGAGTTGCCAGACCTGGCCCAACAGTTCGCGAAAATCGAGTTGTTCATGCGATGGCTAGGCTGTTACTAGCTGGATCAATTAATAACATTCAATGTTCGTGGGTTAAGTTAGGCTTAAATGGCCCCGACGGCGTTCTTTCATTGTTAGCTGGTGGCGTAAATGACATTGGTGGCACCTTGATGGAAGAAACCATCAGTCGTATGGCAGGCAGCACAAATGGCTCACTTCGCACAGTTGCCGAATTAGAAGAGATTGCGCAATTAGCTGGCCGCCCTGCACGCCAACGAACTACTACTTATGGCCCAGTTCCAGCTGATCGCGAGGCCATCTCTCGCCGTGCTAACGTTAAGCAATTGTTTCCGGGGTCGGTGTAATTCCGAACCGGCAGTGAAAGTCTGCGACCCGAACGCATCCAGCGCTCGGTGGACTTGGTGTAATTCCAAGACCGACGGTTAAAGTCCGGATGAGAGGAAACATTATTTAGGTGGGCTAACCATGCCTGCCTAGGTTTGGCGTTCAGAGGTAAAAATCTGATCGCGTATTAGGCGCCCCGGAAATCGCTACTAAAGATTTCTTGAGGGAGGTGCGACATTAGCGAGTTAGATATTTCAATGCTCAAGCAAGCTAATGAATTAGCGCGCCTTGGCTTAGGTATAACCGGGTCAAACCCAATTGTGGGCGCAGTGGTTGTCGACGCTTCGGGCAAAATTATTGGCGAAGGCTTCCATAAGAGTGGCCCACATGCCGAAGTTGTCGCCTTAGAACAAGCTGGCGATTTAGCAAAAGGTGCAACGCTATTTGTAACTCTCGAACCTTGTAACCACAAGGGAAAAACTGGGCCGTGTACTGAAGCAATTATTAAGGCCGGCATTGCAAAAGTTGTTTACGCAGTGCCTGACCCAAATGAGTTAGCTAGTGGTGGAGCAAAATCCCTTACTGCAGCCGGAATAGAAGTTGTGTTGAACTCTGAAGTTGCCGAAGTTGCTCACGTCAATCGGGCTTGGCTACATAAGATTAAAAACAACCGTCCATACTTCATCTGGAAAATTGCAACAACGCTAGATGGCCGCACTGCTGCAATTGATGGCAGTTCAAAATGGATTACGGGCCCAAAATCACGGGCAGAAGTCAGCCAGCTACGTTCTGAGAGCAGCGCAATTTTGATTGGTACTTCAACTGCTTTGGCTGATAATCCCAATCTGATTCCTCGCGATATTAAAACAATTAGAAAAACTAATCCGGTCAGAATCGTGATGGGCCAACGTGAGGTTCCAATTGAATTCAATCTGCATAATGATGCTGCCGAAACTGTATTCCTGCGTAGCCATAATTTTTCTGAACTATTAGAACTCTGTGCTGAACGCGATTTCAACCAAGTTTTTGTCGAATCAGGCAGCGAATTGGGTACCGCACTTCTTAAAGCTGGGCTAATTGATGAGTTACTTATTTTCCAAGCAGCTAGCTTGCTAGGTTCTGGACTCTCCTTCATTGGCGACCTAGGAGCTACCAATATCAACGAAAAAATGGACTTTGTGATCAGAGATATTGCGCAAATCGGAAATGATTTAAAGATCACTTTGACCAAAGAGATTGGGATCTAAATGTTTACTGGTTTAGTCGAGAGTTTAGGCAAGGTATCAAGCATTGCACTTGAGACTGACTCTGCCGTGATTACCTTCGATTCAGTGCCATTTGCTGATCAGTTAAATATCGGAGATTCAGTTTCGGTGAACGGCACTTGTCTAACTGTTACCAAACTTGGCAGCGATTCGTTTTCAGTCGACGTCATGACCCAAACTCTTAAATTGACCTCGCTGCAGAACTTGACTCAAGGCGATGCAGTAAATCTTGAACGAGCAGCCCTGGTTAGCTCACGCCTTGGTGGCCATATTGTGCAAGGTCATATTGATGGCACTGGGTCAATCGCAAAGTTGGCACCAGGTGAAAAATGGCTACAGATGGATATTCAGTTTCCTAAGGAACTGATGAAATATGTAGTGCCGCAAGGTTCAATCTGCATCGATGGCGTTTCATTAACTGTTGGTTCCGTAGCCGATGATTTAAATCAGATAACCGTTTGGCTGATCCCAGAGACGCTGGCCAAGACAAATTTGTCAGCGAAGAAACTTAACGATTTAGTAAATATTGAAGTTGATGTTCTGGCCAAATATGTTGAACGACTAACCAAAAGAGATAACCAAAATGGATAGAACAATGAAAAACATTGCCGAAGCGGTAGAAATCTTTGCCCAAGGCAAATTCCTGATTGTGATCGACGATGAGAATCGTGAGAATGAAGGCGACTTAATTATCTCTGGTGAAAAAATCACTGATCAAGATATGGCATTTCTAATTCGCCACACTTCAGGAATAATCTGCTCAGCAATTAGCGCCCAGCGAGCAAAAGAACTTAATTTGCCGATTATGGTTCGCGAAAATGAGGATCTACGCCGAACCGCATTTACAGTTTCGATAGATGCCAAAGCTGGTTTAACAACAGGTATCAGCGCCATAGAACGTGCCAACACAGTTCGTCAGTTGGCCGCGAGCTCAACCAAAGCCGCAGACTTCATTCGCCCTGGCCATGTTTTTCCTTTAATTGCCCACCCCGCAGGTTTAGCCGGCCGAAATGGTCACACCGAAGCTGGTTTAGCGCTCTGTCAGCTTGCTAACAAAGGTGAGTCAGGCGTCTTATCTGAATTAGTAAATGACGATGGCACCGTAATGAAAGGTCAGCAACTATTTGATTTTGCTGATGAGTTCAAAATTCCAGTCATCACCATTGTAGAGCTAACGAAGTATGCAATTGCAAATTTACCTAATGACTTAAGCACTACTGAAGAACTCAAGTGGGCTCAGTTGCCACACGAGACTGGTAATTGGCAGATCGCCACAATTAAGGGCGAAGCCGGTGTTGATCACGCTATCTTGAAATTCGGTGTTGACGTAGATCATGCAGATCAAACGCTAATCAGAGCACATTCAGAATGCTTAACTGGTGATGCCTTTGGTTCACTTCGTTGTGATTGTGGCGAGCAGCTAAAGAGTTCCTTTGAGTTGATTGCCCAAAAAGGTTCTGGCTACATCATCTATCTACGTGGCCAAGAAGGTCGCGGTATTGGGCTTGGTGAGAAAATCAAGGCATATTTGTTACAAGATGATGGCCTAGACACCGTTGCGGCAAATCTTGAGCTTGGCCATGAAAATGATGCTCGTGATTGGCGAGACTTAATTTCTATCCTTGATCAATTAGAAATCAAAAATGTTGAGTTGATTACCAATAATCAGGCAAAAGTTGATGCGGTTATTAAAAGCGGCAGAACTGTGAAAGTAATTTCAGTTGCGCCTGCAGTTAATAAATTCAATCGCTCGTATTTACTTACCAAGAAGGATAAAATGAAGCACATGCTAGGGGAGATCTAATGGCCGGAACGTCACCAACTTTAGAATCACTTAATCTAAAGGCTTTAAAGGGCAAGAAAGTAGCCATTATCTCAGCACAGTGGCACCCTGAGATTTGTGACAACTTAACTGCTGGCGCAGAGATGATTTTCAAATCAGCTCAAATTGACTACGAGACCTTCACGGTTTCTGGTTCTTTCGAGTTACCCCTGGCCGCCCAGTTAAAGCTTGATCAAGGTTTTGATGGCGCTGTTGTTCTTGGCTTAGTAATGCGCGGCGATACTGCGCACTTTGATTACATCTGCCAAGGCGTTACCACTGGCGTAATGCAAGTTTCGCTGGAAAAATCTAAACCAGTTGGTTTTGGTGTCTTGATGTGTGACAACTTGGCGCAAGCAACTGAAAGATCAAATGTGGGACTTGGGATTGGCAATAAGGGCGAGGAGGCAGCACTCGCTGTACTTGCACTTTGGAATTTAGCTAAGTAATACTTTCTTACCTTTTTTATAAGTTGCTAAAACTTTTAAGTCACGGACCTCATGCGGTGTAGTTTCAATCGGACTACGATCAAGAACAATAAAGTCAGCAACTTTGCCAACTTCTAACGTGCCATAATTTTCTTCACGGAATAATTGGTGCGCAACAGCGGCGGTGTAGAAATGCATAGCTTCCTCAATTGAAATTGCTTGCTCGATACTCCAACCTTGCGGTGGCTGTTGATCGGGGGACTGGCGATGAACTGGCACAGCTAATGCCACAAGTGGTGTGAAATCTGTGATCGGCCAATCGCTACCAAAACTAATGCGTGCACCTGAATCAATCACCTTGCGCAATTGGTATTGCTGATTATTTCTGGCCCGCCCAAGTCGCGGCAAAATTAATTCCTTATTCATGGGATCTAAATAGGTCCAGAGTGGTTGGAAATTAGCAATAACTCCAAGGCTGGCAAACCTAGGCAAATCAACTGGATTAATTAACTGCGCATGGGTAATAACTGGGCGACGATCCCAACTTGGATTACTCGCACTAACAGCTTCGATGGCATCTAGTGCTTGTCGAACTGCAGCATCGCCGATGGCGTGAATATGAAGTTGCAAACCTTGATTATCAAAAGTTATTGCTGCCTCAATTATCTCGGCATCACTCCAGATCAATAACCCTTTGCTAGTTGGGTCATCAAGGTAGGGCTCAAGAATTGCGGCAGTTCCCGCAGATAGCGCACCATCACAAATGAATTTAACTGACTTGGCGGTTAGCCCAGAATCAATTGGTAGCGCTTGAACAAGTTCACGCATCTGTTTGTAATATTCGATTCGGCTCTGCCATTTGCCCGGCTGGGCTAGGAAAGTTAAATTCATATCTACTTTTAGATGACCTGTTTTCGCAGCCTCTACATATATCTCAGTCATGCCATCTTCAACCCATGCATCCATTGAACAGGTAACGCCGGCAGCGAGGTTCTGATCACTGGCCCAGGCGATTGCATCTAGTTCATCCTGCAAGGTTCGCGCCGGTGCAAGTTTGGTAATTAAATCCATTGCTGCAGGTTCACGCAAAGTTCCCTTAGGTGATCCGTCTGCACGTCTAGCAATAGTTCCGCCATCAGGATCTTTAGTTGCAGAACTTATGCCAGCGATTTCAAGTGCTTTGCTATTTACCCAAATCGTATGATGGTCGACGGCATGCAATACAACCGGACGATCACTAACTGCTTTATCAAGCCAGGCTGCATCGAAGTCACCACGCTCAACAATGGCCGCTTCATAAGCTCCACCAATAATCCATTTCGAATTCGAATTAGCATCTGCAAATCTTTTAACTTCTGCAACTATTTCAACAACCGATTGCAAGCCATTTACTTTTGGCCCTTGCGCTTCACGCCCAGCAAATAGTGGGTGCGCATGGCCATCAGCAAACGCGGGCATAACAAATGCACCTGCTAAGTCAATTATTTGGTCGGCACTTCCTGAGAGCGCATCTGATCCAAGTGCTAAAACTCGTCCATTTTCGATCAATATCGCATCACTTGAATGACCTGTGTTCGACCACACAGTGCAATTGGTATACAGAGTTTTCATAGCTCCAAGAATATGCGGGCTCAAGACTCCTAGGCTATTTTTAGCGCATGAAATTTAAGGCATATTCCAGTGTTCTACTAACTGCAGTATTTCTCTCTGCTTTCTCGATGCCTGCTCAAGGCGCATCTATCGCTGGCACCACTTGTGCCAAAGTTGGAACCTCTAAGACTGTTTCTAAAGTTAAGTATGTCTGCGTTAAATCAGGTAATAAAATGATCTGGAATAAGGCAACCGCCGTATTAACTACGCCCTCATCTAAACCAACGATCAGCACATCTCCAAGTGCGAGTTCCAGCGGTGGCCAAACACAACTCACTTTGGAAGAAATCAAGAAGCATGATTCAGGAACAAGTTGCTGGACCATGATCTCAGGCAATGTTTTTGATTTGACTAATTGGATACCGAAGCACCCGGGTGGACCGGCCGTAATCCGCGCTATCTGTGGCAAAGACGGCACTTCTGCATTTGAAGGACAACATGCAGGTCAAGGAAGACCGGCAAGCCAGTTATCCAACTATCTTTTAGGAAAACTTGGAGCGTCAGTAAAGCTTTAATTAATGGCTTGGCGCTCAAGCCCGACTAGTAAAAGTTTCTAAAAAACTAGCTCTAGGTGCATAAATAGTTACCGTCACTGCGGTTACCCAATTATGAAACTAACTATTAGAAGTTGGGCAACCGCACTGGTGCTGGTAATGCCAATATCCCTGATTCATGCAACGGAATCCCATGCGGCCGGCAGCCTCTCTTATTCGGCGTTAGAACAGATAACAAACAAAGCTACTGATAGTGCTCGCAAAGGTAACGTGGGCGAAGTTTGCACTTATGGTGGCTATCAAAGTACAACCTCGCTATCTAGCCCACCTGAGAACTACACCGGCTCAATAGGTGACCTCTGGATCTTTGGCGAACCCTTCGAGTTATCCTTTTATAATTGGAAATTCTTATATTGGGATGGAACCATTTGGGAGGATGAATCAAACGATAATTGGGTCGACTACAGTGTGATTCATGACAATGCTATTAGTGATGAGCAAAAGACCGATAAAGGGCTTGTTTGTAAATTCTCAAATTTGACTAGTACAAAAGTCGTTGGACAAGAGCCGAAGGCCAGTCATATTGGCGAAATTGGTGATTTATTTATAAAAATAGATTCAAAATATCCGGATGCAGAATCTTATTACATTTGGAATGGATCTAAGTGGGTAGCCAATCTTGAGAATCCGTATACCTTGGCACACGCTGTAGCGACGCGCACTAAGAGTGGTGAGTACTGCGTTTATGGGAAGAATAAGGATGTTTATTCTTCTTATTATTCTGCACCACCGGGTAGCTATAAAGGCGTAAAAGGTGATTTATGGATTGTTGCGGATAAAACAACTGGGCGTGCTGTGAGTAAACATTATTGGGATGGTAAATCTTGGCTTAAAGACGATGCGCTAGGGGCAGATGCGCTTCGTAAACTCAATGATGCAGTCCAATTCAAGGCTCGTAATACAGCCAGCGGGGAGATTTGTTATTCCGGCACAATAACAAGTGCTCAAACTTTTAGCTCTAACTTACCTAAGAGCTATAAAGGAAAAGCAAACGATCGTTGGATTGTGATGGATAAAAAAGGAGAAAAAAGCAATATCTACTATTACTGGACGGGAAAGATTTGGATACTGAACTAAATGTTTAGAAAATTGCGGGCTACTACCGGTCTCGTAATTTCAATGACTTTATTGCTTATTCCAACTTATGCTGTCTCGGCCCAGAAAGTAACGCCAGGTACCTTATGCAAGGTTTACTTAGAAAAGGTTACATATCAAAACAAGGTATATACCTGTATCAAATCGGGCAAGAAGTTAATTTGGGATAGCGGCGTACTAGTTGCAAAACCGAATCCTAAACCTTCGGCAACAACTGCTACTTCACCTTCACCAACTGCAAGCCCGTCACCGACCCCTACTTCAACAGCGCAGACCGTTGTTTATCCAACAGACTTAACGCCAGTAACTTGGGCTGCCTATCAAGACTTTGTTAAAACTTATAAGTCGCGACTAACAGATGAAATTCCCAATATCGAATTTATCGTCGAACCCAAAATGGATAAAGTTCTTGAGAAGCAGATTATCGATAACATAAATGTAACCGCGAAATTCTTCGCTAGTGAGCGTCCGCTAAATGTTCCATTGAAAATCTGGATAGCGATGTCAGCTCAATTCCAATGGATTTATGACAATATGACGACCGTTCTTCCGAGCCAGCTATTAGACGGTGGTTGGCTGGACATGAAATTAGCGCGAGCCAAGGCCGAACCTGATGGGTTCATGGGAGGAGGCGCAGCTGGTAACACTAAGAGTGGAGTTGCTACCTTATTCTTCAACGGAAGTACCAGGGCAAACTGGGGTGATGCATTCTGGTCTCAAGTACCTTCACATGAATTCACTCACGTAGTACAGCGATATGAACTTGGTAATTCAATGGCGCCAATGTTGTGTTGGGTGCGAGAAGGAAATGCAAACTATTACGGATTTTTGTTAGCAGGCCGCAATAGCCAAGCCATGTATCGAAATTTCTGGCTTCAGGCATTATCAAGAATTCCAACGATGGGCGAGGTGCCTGATTTTGAATCAAAACCTGCTTCTTTTTGGGCCGATTTTTTCGTACAGAATGAGAGTAAGAAAGCCAGCCAATGCGACCCTTGGATTAATTACATTCTAGGTTCGATGGCATTTCAATATCTTGGTGGAACATATGGAAATGATGCGATCCAAAGTTTTTATCTTGGCCTAAAGGATGCCTGGATAGGCGTTTGCGATTATCCAGTTAGCCAAGAAGGGCTTACTTGCCCTTCGTGGAAGATTGTCTTTAAGAAAACTTTCGGGATAACACCCGAAGCTGCCTATCCTAAATTTGGTCAATATATTTATGACGAAATCAAGTGGGCGAAAGGTAAACAGGTGCTTTGGGATCAAGCAGCTTTAAAGATTGCACCGATCCCCACCAGTTAATTAGACATTCATCAGCGGAGAAAGATCGCCCTAGTGCTTATTACAAGCCATTCGGTTAGCCTTTGCCCTCTACAAGGAGCGCAAAATTGGGCAAACGGCAGGACCAAGAATTTGCAGCCTGGGTGAATGATCGCCAGGTAACTTTGTTGCGCGCCGCACGAATTATTTGTTTTGATATTCAAAATGCTGAAGATGTTTTACAAGAAACGCTAATAGATATTTACCGGCGCTGGGCCAAGGTTCGAGATTATGAAAACCTCGATGCCTACGCGATTCGAATTATGGTTAGCAAGCATGCTGATTTGCGTCGCAAATGGGCACGAAAGAAAGACGAACTAGAGACAACGCTTGAGGCTCTTGACGCAGCTATTGATGGTAGTGATACCGCCGAAGAGATCACAGAGCGCTTACTAGTTCATGCCGCCCTTAAATCGCTGACACCGGCACAGCGAGCAGTTTTAGTTCTTACTTATGAAGAAGGTTATGCGCTAAAAGAGATTTCACGATCGCTTCAAATGCCCATGGGTACTACAGCCTCACATTTAGCTCGCGGACGATTAGCAGTTGCCAGTTTTATTCAGGGAACTAAAGAAATATCAGCACCGGTGAATAAAAATCGCACTGAACTTACGGTAGACGATATAGAGGATGCCCAATTAGTAGACGAGAGAGGGGAGGCTAAAAATGACTGAGATTGATGATGTGATCAAGCGCGAGTTTGAACGATTAGGAATCAACTTAGTCTCAAATGAGGACTTGGCAGAACTCGTAATTCTAAAAGCGAATCAACGTCGCCGTCATCAATTCCTTTGGTCTTTCTTGGGTTTCCTAGCCGCCTTAACTTTAGGTTTCGGAATTTATTTAACTATCTCAGTTTCCACTGACTCAACTTCGAATCAAAAAGCAACAATTATCGAAAATGCCAGCGTCGGTTCCAATCAATCTCGAGTGATAATTCTTGATTTAAAAAGCGACGGTAAAAACCCACTTAAATACTCGACAAATGTCGAAATTCAGCAAGGGCAGTTCCTTGAATTGGTTTCTGAAATCCCTGAGTTTGCTCGCGGGCTAGCCGGAACTCTTACCGTCACACCTGCTGGTGCAGTTTCTTCAACTAATCAAATTGGACGCTTTGATCTCGGTTATGGAACGCACATCAATGAGTTTGGTGCCTTTTTCGGCAAGCTGAAATTGAACTACACCTTTGAAGATCCAAATTTCCAGGGCCGAGTGAGACTTGTGATTGGCATTAAGTAAATTGCGCAAATTTTTGGCAGTATTTGTTTTAATAATGTTTCCCTTTTCAAGTTTGCCGATTTCAAGCGCCGCTACAGTAGAAAGATCTATAGTAGATCGCCCCGATGAAGTTTCTGGATTCCAAATTCATCTTGTTTACGTAGTGCCAAAAGACGGAAACGATGAAAAACGTGACTTGAATGGCCAGATAGATCAGTGGGTAGCAGAATCTCAGACCTGGCTACAAAGGACTATTAGTCACCAATTAATTTTTGATACGTTTCAAGGCCATGTTGACGTTACTTTTCTGCAGAGCAAATACACGATTGCCGAACTTTGCCATGATAACTGCGATGCACTTTATAAATTAGCTGATGAAATTAAGGCGCAAGATCCAAATTTATCTGCGGGCAAAACTCTCTATTTTAATTTCAGCGAAATATTAGATCCGAGTTATTGTGGTTGGGCTAATGGCTTTGGCAATTTATCCCTCGGGTTCAGCAAAGGGTCAATTTGCGATAACGCTAAAACCGCCTCAAAAACAGGTATAGCTTGGCCCACTGCGACAATGGTTCACGAGTTACTTCATACTTTTGGGGTTTCACACGTTTGTGTCGATGATTCTGACATCATGATTGGCTCACCAGAGTGCAACACAAAATCATCAACTTTTGGTCAAGTCCCAATCACCTTTGATGCCAGCCATAAAAACTACTCTGGTGCCGATGCAGCTGGAATCGATGTTTTAAAACTTCCCATCTGGAAAGATGGTTCCGGGAGTAAAGAATATGCAAAGGTTCAGGAAACCAGTGGTGACAAATATGTACCCAAACTTATAGACGGAACTGTCGTAGTGAAGTCTGGATCCGTCTCGAATAACTTTAATTGGAGCTGGAGTAGGGCAGTTACAACATATTTTGAGAAAGCCACATGCGTGATCACATCTGGATCTGAGCAAGTTATCGGCACGGATACAAATTATTCATGTGTTTTTAATATTCCAGCTAATTGGCGGCCCGGAGCTGATTTTGTTGTCACTCGAGAAATTTTAGTTGGGCCATATTCTGGTTCCGCTTCGATATCAGGGAAAGTTGCGCGAGCAAATTATTCTGTCACACCCTGTACCTCCCAAGTGTGTTTCGAAGGCGGAAGTATTGATTTAAAGGGTTATTGCTGGAGTTCGGGCGTAGAAACACTTGTTTTACAACAGCTTATTGATGGGCAATGGAAGGATCTCCAAAGCGCAAAAACTGCAATTTCTGAAACTTGTGACCCTGAATACCCAATGCAAGCAAATATGAAAATAAATTTCGATACTAAGGGAATTAAAATTTATCGGTGGTTATCACCTGCAACCAATAAATACAGCGTTTACAAAGGAAAACCATTCGCTATTTTGATAACTTCTAAAAATGAAGCTGAGTCTGGGGATGCAGAAATAGCAGCCGCTCAGGAAACTGCGATTCAATTTGGAATTGAGGCAGATCAAAAAGAGGCGGCTGACTTAAAAGCAAAACAAGATGCAGAGGCAAAGGCTGCTGCGGATAAAGCAGCTGCTGATCTAAAGGCTAAACAAGAAGCAGAAGATAAAGCAGCTGCCGAACTTAAGGCTCAAAAAGAAGCTGCAGCAAAGATTGCTTTGGAGAAAGCTGCGGCAGAAGCTAAAGCTCTGGCAGATAAAGCCGCGGCGGCGAAAGCTGCGGCAGATAGAGAGGCAGCGGCTAAAGTTGCGGCCGAAAAGAAAATCTCAATTACTTGTATAAAAGGTAAATTAATTAAAAAGGTCGTTGCCGTTAACCCAAAGTGCCCTTCGGGATATAAGAGAAAGTAATAAGTGCCACAGTTGCGACCTCTCATCTGAATCCAATAATTAATACCTAGGCTAATGTGCCGAAGTAGCCTTAAAGCATGAAACGCAGATCCCTTATCGCTCTAGTCGTGTGCTCAGTAATTATTGGGGGAGCAGCTCCTACTTTGGCTGACGAAGTAACGCCCTCGCCAAGTCCAACGCTAAGTCGAGCCGATCAGGTAATTAAGTTTCATACAAAGTATGACCTAATGTTCGATACTCAATATAAACGTCTAATGGTTATTCAATCGAAAATAGCAAATGATGGTTCCATGAAAACAGCTTTCAAGCCAATTCTTGCGGATTTTATACAAATCCGAAAATTCATAAATGATGGGTTAGTTAGTGATACGCAAGGTATCGAAGTATTCGTCAGTTATGCCGATGAAGAGCTTGGCGAATTTGAGAACACTATGTACTTACTCGAAAAGGAAATATCTAAGAGTAAAAATATCTCCTGCGTTAAAGGTAGAACAATTCTGAAAGTGATGGCCCTTAAACCTAAATGTCCAACAGGTTATAAGCAGAGTAAGTAGCTGACTCAGATTTTTATTATTTGTGGTATCAATTTTCTGTAAACCTTGTAATCAAAGCGTTACGTTCGACTTCGAAATATGTCCTTAATCGAAGTGGTAATCATTTATGATTCGCCGATGTCGCTAGACCGTCTATACCGCCCAGAATTTCACTTCGCTCCAGCGAAGAATTGGATGAATGATCCAAATGGTTTGGTCTGGCATAAGGGCGAATATCACCTGTTTTTTCAACATAATCCGCATGGAACCAAATGGGGACACATGTCTTGGGGGCATGCGGTTTCAACTGACTTACTTAATTGGACAGAACTACCAGTAGCCATCGCCGAAGCCGAAGATGGCATGATTTTTTCAGGTAGTGCCGTGAGTGATGGTGATGAATTAGTGGCTATTTACACTCGCCATACCGAAACTAATCAAGCGCAATGTATTGCCCGAAGCACTGATAACGGTCGCACTTTTAGTAAATATGAATGCAACCCAGTGTTAGATGAGGGAAAGCAGAATTTTCGAGATCCTAAGGTTTTTCGCTACCTAGATCACTGGATAATGTGTGTAGCTCAACCCGATGATCGGCAAATATCTTTCTATAAATCAATGGATTTAATTAGTTGGACACACTTGAGTAATTTTGGTCCAGCAGGTGCGGTACATGGCATCTGGGAATGTCCGGACTTATTCCCATTGCAATTCGAAGGCCAAGAGGTTTGGGTGCTTTTAGTTTCGCTAAATCCTGGCGGACTTTATGGGTCAGGTACTCAATACTTCGTCGGTGACTTTGATGGACAAACTTTTTCGCCACGCTACTCAACTGCTGAGCCTCGCTGGCTTGATTTCGGAAAAGATAATTATGCGGGAGTCACATTTAATAACGAACCTGATGGACGTCGCATATTTATTGGTTGGATGGCGAATTGGGAAGATGTAAAAGATCACCCGGAAACTTCCTGGACCTGCCAGATGACTATTCCGCGCGAATTAAGTTTGATCCAATACCAAGGCGAAATAACTCTGGCGCAGCATCCAATCTGCAAGCCAACCTACGAGATTAATCAAATGGCACCTAAGTCAGGAGTTATAGGTTTAACTGGCTTTGCCAACATTGGATATAACGCGGATAAAAATGTTATTTTCGTGAACGAGTACGAAGCACCTTATGAACCGACTGGTGAGCGAATCGTCCTAACAGTCATTGTCGATAATTCATCGATCGAGCTATTTACGGGCGATGGGGTACGCAGTATTAGCCTGTCGCTATTTCCGACTGCGGGGATTCCCCGTGACCTTGCGCCTTTGAACATAGGTTGATACCAATTCGTAACCATTTGCGCTCATGCTGATCTGCAAAAAATGTAAAAGACTGTAAAAAATCACTGAAATCTTTGGCAAAGCGTTACTTAGTTTTGTCCTTTTTTGCTATTAATCAGACATCGCACCTAGTAATTTTCCCTTCACGTGCCAGGCGCTCCGCGTGCCTGGCTAACCCTTTTGAAAGGAAACTTCATGTCGAAGAAAATGAAACTAGGAGCATGGCTCCTTGCTTCATCAGTAGCTCTAGGCGTGACCGTTGCTTTGCCTGCTGCAAACGCCGCAACTTGTGCAAAGACAACCGTGACAATGCTCGGAACAATCAAGCCTGAAATTCAGGATCAGTTCCTTGCAGCAGTTGCTGATTACAACAGCTCAAACGGAAAGTGCTACACAGTTAAGTCGATCCCTGGCGATCGCAAACTAACATTCTTGCAAAACGTAACTCCAATGTATGCCGCAAAGCGGGCACCAACAATCATGTACACACTTCAAGAGATTCCTGACATGGCCGATAAGGTAATGGACTGGAAAGGTCTTAAGTTAACTGGTTTGGTATCAAAGGATCTTCTAGCAGCTGCAAACATCGGTGGAAAGCAAGTTGGTGTTCCATCAACAGCTGAAGCATTTGGTTTGCTTTACAACAAGGAAGTTCTTGCTAAGGCAGGTGTCGATCCAAAGAAGATCGAAACCCGTTCAGATCTAGAAGCAGCATTAAAGAAGGTTCAAGCTTCAGGTACTGGCGCAGTTCGCTTCTCAAGCATTTGGTGGTCACTTGGTGCTCACTTCACAAATGAATACTTTGCAAACTCAGCTCCAACACATGAAGGCCGCCTAAAGGTTCTTGACGCTTTAGCAGATGGCACAAAGGATCTTTCAGCTGACCCAGTATTTAAGAACTACTTAGCTACCTGGGATCTTTTGAAGAAGTACAACCAAGCAAAGCCGAACACCACAGATGGCGAGTACGATCTCGCAGCTGCTGATCTTGCTTCAGGCAAGGCTGCGTTCTGGTTTATGGGCAACTGGGCAGAGCCAACACTGCTAACAAATGCACCAAACTCAAACTTCGGAATCATTCCTTTGCCAATTAGCGATAATGCAAAGGCATACGGAAATAACTCAATCTCTGTGGGTATTCCTGGTTACTTCATGGTTGATGCACTTCAATCAACAGCTGCAGAACGCCGTGGTGCAGTGGACTTCCTAACTTGGTTGTACACATCAGCTGCTGGCCAGAAGCACGTTGCGGGCCCAGTATCTGAAGGTGGCATGAACTTCATTCCTGTATACAAGGGCTTCACGGTGCAGCCTAAGACAAACATGGCGAAAGAAATTTCTGCCTATGTGACTGCCGGAAAAACCATCGAATGGATCAACACCTACTATCCAGCAGGTGGGCAAGAGAAGTACGGTGCTTCAGGACAGAAGTTGATGGCAGGTGTAATTACTGGTGATCAATATGCTGCTGAACTTCAAGCAGCCTGGAAGGGCTCAATTAAGACATGGCGTGGAGTACAGAAGTAATTCTTTGCTCTTCTTCTAAGTAAGAAATATAAGTAGAGGTCATCCTGGGTTTTATATCCCAGGATGACCTCGCTAATATTTAGCCCATATTATTTGACCAAAGGTAAATTGAATGAAATTGAGAAAGCAGATTAAGAAGTTTAGTTTATTTGGGTTAATTCCCATTGCGATCTTCTTAATCGTTCTTGTGTTGCCTTTCGGCCAAGGCTTCTATTTAACTTTCACAAACTGGGATGGCTTCGTTTATTCAAAATTTGTCGGCTTTTCTAATTACACAAAATCATTTCACGACCCAGATTTCTGGCGAACTTTAGTTTTCACTCTCAAGTTTGTAGCTGTTTCCTTGATTGCAGTCAACGCTGTCGCTTTTGGACTTGCTTTAATTGTGACCTCAAAAATTAGAAGCAAAAATATTTTTCGAACTTTTTTCTTTGTGCCAAATTTAATTGGTGGCGTCGTTCTTGGTGTTATCTGGCAATTCATTTTTAACACTGCTCTTGTATCGATTTCGAATAAATTCCACTGGTCAATTCTGCAGAGCTCTTGGCTAAACGAAACAAATACAGCCTTCTGGGCGCTAGTTATTGTGACCGTGTGGCAGTCTTCGGGCTACATGATGATTATTTACATCACCGGGCTTATTAGCATCGAACAAGATGTTATTGAAGCGGCTCGGGTAGATGGTGCCTCAGCACTCAAAACTCTGCTGGCCATTAAGGTGCCGCTGATGGCTCAAGCATTCACAATTGCGCTCTTCTTGACACTTCGCGGCGGCTTTATGGCGTATGACTTAAACGTTGCTTTGACCGGAGGCGGCCCTTACCGCACCACAGAATTAATCTCGATGCACATTTTCCAAGATGCCTTTGCTTTTGGAAACTTTGGAACCGGCCAATCTAAGGCCGTAATTATGTTCATCATGGTTGCTTTTGCGGCACTTGTCCAAGTATCAGTTAGCAAGCGCATGGAGGTACAGAGTTGAAAACCTCTCATTTAACTGAACAACGAAGCCTGGCTAAAAAGTTTATTTTCGCTGGCGGGTTGGTTCTTTCAATCTCGTATTTTTTACCTTTCATGTTGGTTTTTGTCAATGCACTCAAGCCTAAAATTGATATCTTGACTAACCCTCTTGCTTGGCCAAAAACTATTTCTTGGGATAATTTCCATCAAGCAATGCAGAAAATGAACTTCTTCAGGTCTCTGACGAACTCAATCATCATTACTGTTGTAAGTGTTTCAACTCTAATTATTTTCTCTTCGATGCTGGCTTATTACTTGGCAAGAACTAAGAACAAGTTCACCAAGACGGTATTTTTAATCTTGGTTGCTTCAATGATCGTACCTTTCCAAGCTTTAATGATTCCGTTCATGTCTATTTTTGCTCAGTTCGTTTCATTAAATAACCGAGTAGCACTGATCTTTTTCTATAACGGTTTTGGGGTTGCGCTTTCAGCATTCCTGTACCACGGGTTTATTTCCAAGATTCCAACTGAAATTGATGAAGCTGCGGCGATGGATGGTGCTAGCGACTTAGTAATTTTCTGGAAAATCATGTTTCCGATGTTACGACCAGTTACTGCTACTGTTGCGATTGTTAATTCATTGTGGATTTGGAACGACTTCTTGTTGCCACGTTTGGTGTTAACGCCGGAGACACAAACGCTGCCACTTTCAACTTATCTCTTCTATGGCCAGTATTCGACTGAATATGGGCAAGCGATGGCGGGCCTTCTCCTTGCGGTGCTGCCAATCATTATTTTTTATCTAGTTCTGCAGAAGCAATTTATCTCTGGCATCTCCACAGGCGCTGTTAAGTAGGCTTTAAAGAGGCAACTAAATTTGCCAAATTTCATCGCAAATTTACCTTTCGAGAATTCATTTTTAGTCAAGATCGTTTATTCTCACTCAATGCGCAGACTAGCAATCGCCCTCACGATTATTTTTATGGTCGCTTTAGTGCCATCCAATCTGGCGGAGGCTGTAACAGCTAAAGCTGGTGGTATCTGTACGAAGTTAAATTCCACAGCAACAGTAAATGGATACCAGTTCACCTGCGTTAAGTCCGGCAAGAAGTTGGTTTGGAGCAAGGGCGTAAAGGTTCCGACACCGACACCGACACCGACACCGACACCGACTCCAACACCGACTCCAACACCGACTCCAACACCGACTCCAACACCGACTCCAACACCGACTCCAACACCGACTCCAACACCGACTCCAAC
>Ga0209188_1001238_pt1 | contig 21164 bp, 14 predicted proteins | sample C_130625_EF_Meta_FD_187307 | JGI IMG/M metagenome (GOLD analysis project Ga0209188, IMG submission 187307) | Freshwater microbial communities from Lake Croche, Canada to study carbon cycling - C_130625_EF_MetaG (SPAdes) (version 2) | ecosystem: Environmental > Aquatic > Freshwater > Lake... | reverse complement strand
TATTGGTGGTAATATGAGTTTAACTTCTGCAAATAATGATATGGTTTCTTTAACTAATTCTACTGCTGCTTCAAATGCAAATATTAAATTTGTTAATAATGCAACTTCAAATGCTTTCATAGGTATTGGTGGAACTTCTACAGCAACTTTAAATACTTCTTACGCAAATAATTTATTTCTTCATGCTGGATGTAATATTATCATTAATGCAGGTAATAATACAATTACTAATAAACCTCATTTTTATATTAATAGTACTGGTAATATTGGTATTGGAACTACTGTACCATCTTTATATAATTTATTTGCTTCAGGTGTTTGTGGTTTTGAAGCAAAACAACCAGGAGCTCCGGGTTCAGGAACAATTGGAACAGATGGAATGGCTATTGTCATATATCGAGGTTCAACTAGTGCTGAATCTATGGCATTTGGATATGCAAATGCTCAATTGTGGTATAATGCTCCAAGTGGAAATTCTCATATTTTTTATGTTGCTGGGTTATCAATTGCAACTATCAACAGTTCTAGTTTAACTATAACTGGTAATTTAAATTTAACTTCTGCTAATAATGATATGGTTTCTTTAACTAATTCAGCAACTGGCGCTAATGCAAATATTAAATTTATTAATAATGCAACTTCAAATGCTTTCATAGGTATTGGAGGAACTTCAACTGCAATTTTAAATACTTCTTATGCAAATAATTTATTTCTTCATGCTGGATGTAATATTATCATTAATGCAGGTAATAATTCAACTACTACAAATCCTCATTTATTTCTTGATAAAAGTGGTAATGTTGGTATTGGAAGTAGTGCTCCTCAATATAAATTAGATGTTAATGGTAATTCAAGAGTTTATAATGGTTCTGGTACTACTGACTTTTATATTGGTAATGGTAGTGCTACTGCTGCTTTAAATTTTTGGGATATTGGTGGTGCTGCTTGGAGAATATATACAACATTAGGTAATTTACTTTTTACTAATGGTACTACTAATGGATCTTTAGTGGAAAGAATAAGAATTAATTCATCTGGATATGTTAGTGTTGGAAGTAATATTTTTCCTGGAAGTAGTTGTGTTATTAATGCTAATTCAGCTAATTATGCTACTCCTAGAATAACATTAACTGGAGCTGAATATTATACGCCATATAATAATTCATCAGAAGGTATTGCTTTAATAATTGGTGTAAATAGAGCTACAAATCGACAATTATGGATTGGTGATACTGCAAATTTAGGTTCAAGTGCAAATAGTAATATTGTTAGAATTATTCCGGGTTATAATGGTGCAGCTTCTACAATAGATGCTAATTCTACAACTGGTTCAAATCCTACACCATTAAATATTGGTTCTTCAACTACTCTAACAACATTATTTGGTTCTGGAATTTATTGTGCAAATAATGTTGGTATTGGAACATCTGGAAATTTAACTTCTTATAATTTAAATGTTTATGGAACTATTGGAGTTTTAAATAATAATAATGTTACTATTGGAACAGGTGCATCTTATATAGGAGGTAATATTAGTTTAACTTCCGCTAATAATGATATGATTTCATTAACTAATTCTGCAACTGACGCTAATGCAAATATTAAATTTATTAATAATGCAACTTCCAATGCCTTTATTGGAATTGGTGGAGCTTCAACTGCAATTTTAAATACTTCTTATCAAAATAATTTATTTCTTCATGCTGGATGTAATATTGTTCTTAATGCTGGTGCAAATACAAGCACAACTAATCCTCATTTATATCTTTCAAAAGCTGGTAATGTTGGCGTTGGAACTATTCCTGTTAATAATGCAAATTTACATATTTATGGTAATTACGGTATTGTACATTCTGGTCCAAATATAAGTTTAGCAACAATTGATACTAATTGTTTTGCCAATAGTACGATATATAATGCTTTTGCAGGAGATACTAATATATATTCCTATTGGGGTGTATCTGTAAATTTAAATAATGCAGGCGTAGATCCAAATAATAATTCTGGAAACGCAAGAATACCAAATTCGGCATCTTTTACAATTAATCAAAAAGCAATTGGTGGAACTGCAACTACCGCTTTTACAAATTTATTTACTGTTCGTCAAAGTGGTAATGTTGGTATTAATAATATAACTGATCCAAAATATAAATTAGATATTAATGGTGATACATTATGTAGAAATGGTAATAATAGTACTGCTTTTACAAATAATCAATTATTATTTGGATGGGGTGGAGTTAATCAATATATGCATTCTATAAAATCTAGACATAATGCAGGAAATGGTGGTGATAATACAAATGCAATCGATATTTATATATGGAAGTATAGCAAAGATACTACAAATTTAACAACTCCTGCATCAGCACAAGTTATGACTATTACTGGCTGTGGAGTAGGTATTGGTACTACTAATCCAGCACCACAACCAGTTCAACCAGTTGCTTCAACTTCTAATTATATGTTCCAATTGAACGGAAGTATGAGAATTTGTAGTGGAATTGGGAATGGTACAGCAAGACCAGCAGTTAGTAGTACTCCTGTTATGGGTGAAATAAGAGGAACAGGTGGATCAGTCTATGGAGGTGATGATGGATTTTTAAGATTATCTGCAGGCGGTGATACGAATGGAGTATGTACGTCATTTATTGATTTATCTGGGTATATGGCAGATCAAAATAGTGATAGATATCAAAATATAACTTTTGGAACATCTCAAACTGAAAGAATGAGAATTCTTGCCGGTGGTAATGTTGGTATAGGAACAATTAATCCAAATGGTAAATTACATATTTATGAATCTACTGGTAAAGATGCAAGTGGAACAAATGGTTCGTTGATATTAGAACATGGTAATGCAGGTGGTATTTCATCTATTACTTTTAAATCTACTGCAAATCCAGGCAGTGATATTGGATATATTAAATTTATTGATAATGTAGGAAGTACACTACCTAATAATTATACTAATTTAAATTTTTTTGGAGGTACTGCTGAATGCGCCGCATTAGTTATTGGTTGTGAAAATGATTTAGCTGTTGGCGCTGGTCCAGATAGTGTAATAATAGCACCAGCAGGTAATATAGCATTAGCGCCAACAGGAACTGGGCCAATATATATAAAAAATAATGTAGGGATAGGTGTTACAAATCCTGGTAATTTATTAAGTGTTAATGGTAATATTGATACACAAACTATAACTATAAATACACCTTCTTCACTTGATGCTATTAATGCTTTCTGTTATACTAATTATATTAATAATACGAATGGAGCAAATAAAAATGTTAATTTAATAAATGTTTTATGTTATACTACAGGATTAGCAAAATCAACTGTATTAAATTGTGTTGTTGCTGATGGTTTTAATGGCATAGATACTATAATTACACTTGCTTGTGGTTCAGGTGCTAATTCAGGTGTTAATAATTCTAGTAGAATTGTATTAGATGGTTCATATGCTACGAATATATCAAAAGGATATTATGCATCTACTATAAATTTTGATAGTATAAATTCGAGTGGCACATGGGTTACAAATATGACTATTACAGGTGTTAATGCTTGTGTTGGTATAGGAACTACTTCTCCGGCTGTTAAATTACATGTTGTTGGACCTATTGTTGCAACTAGTAGTATAACTGCATATTATTCTGATATTAGATTAAAAAATATTACTTCTAATATCAATAATTCTTTAGATATTATCAATAGTATTAATGGTTTTTATTATAAACCTAATGAATTAGCAAAACATTTTGGATATACTAATGATAAAGAAGAAATTGGATTAAGTGCACAAGATATTCAAAAAGTACTTCCTCAAATAGTTAAAATAGCACCATTTGATATGATAAGAGATGAAAATGATGAAATAAAATCAAAATCTGGTGAAAATTATTTAACAATTGATTATGAAAGAATAGTTCCAGTATTAGTAGAAGGGATAAAAGAATTAAATAAAGAAATTCAAAAATTAAAATTAGATAATATTCAATTAAATAAGAAATTAGATGATTTAATTAATTATTAACCATATATTTTATAATATAATGTTCCACTTGTAAAACCACTATTGCTAAAATAAATATAACATGCACCATTTCCATCAAATCCCCACGAAGGGTTCATATAAGTAGTTCCTGAACTAGGATAAGCATAATCTGTTGTAATACCTAAAATACCTCCATAACTATTATTAAGTGCATTTCCATAATTTGGTGATAAATATGCTCTACCATTCCATACATAAGTAAATGAACCATTCATTGATATTGCAGCAGAAATCGTTAAATAAGAGTATCCTAAATAATACCAATCATTTATAAACATAAAAAAACCAAATACATTTGGTACATTTGATATTGTTTTACTTTGATATGTAGTTGATAAACTACTGCATAAAAAACGATTTCCTTTTACATATCCAGAATTTATAGAATTACCAGAACATCCTATATCACCACCAACAGTTAATAAACTTCCCGGATTTGTAACACCTATCCCTACATTATTTTTTATATATATTGGCCCAGTTCCTGTTGGCGCTAATGCTATTTAATTTTAAAAAACTAATAAATAAATGACAAAAACTTTAAATTTTTGTCACTCATATCACAACAATTCTTTCTAGAAAATGCCGCGACTTTTCATATACATATCGCGCTGATGTTTTAATCGCGCAATTATGGAACTTCGAATGCGTATCTCTTCAACGTTTTGATTTATTTTTTTATTGCTTTCATTCGAAGAAGAACGCCTTTCAATCTCGGCAATAATCATTTGTTCAAGAGACATCGTTTCTTGGTAATTAAATTTTTTTTATAAGAATATCATTTTTATTAATATTATAAAAATTTCAAGACAAAATAAAATATTATCTTTTAAAAAAATAAGAATGGTAGAGAAAAATAAAGATTTCAAAGAAATATGCGAATATGATTGTTTTCATTTAGTAAATAATAAAAATAGATATTCATATTTATCTTTAATATTTGAATAATTGAATAAATCAATTTTTATTTTATAAAAAAATAAGATAATTCATTAAAATTTAAATTATAATTATTATAATAATATGGTAAAATCTAAAAAAAATAAATCACTCTCAAAAAAAGGCGGTAATCAAGAAATTCTTCAATTATTGAATATTGAAGCAGAAATAATTGATGATAATATTGTAAAAAAAGAAAATAATAATTATTTTAAAACATTTAAAAATGATTATGATTTACAACAAGGTAATGATTTTTTTAATAATAAAATTAAAGAAATTATTTATAGTGACCCTAAACCAATTGATGATTATCCAGAATTAGTAAAATTTATTCTTGATAATAAAAAAAAAACTATAATAAAAAAAGAATTTACTGTTTTGAAAGGTAATAAATATTCTATTGATTGCACATATCACGATTATAATAAAGAAATTGTATTAAATTATGAATATAATTTTTTTAATAATATTGATAATTTAATTAGAACGATTGAAAATTTTAATAATTTTATATTATTAATGAATGATCAACATTCTATAACCAATATTGAAGATTATTCTAAAAAATTAATAGATAAAAATAATCATTATGAGCTTGGAACTTATGCGGATCCTAATAATGGTGAATTAATAAAGACATTAAATAATTTATTCTTTAATTCTATTTCATTAGAAGATAATATATATTGTTATAAATGTTTTACTAACGCAAATAAATTAAAGGATCATATTAATCACATAACATATTTTAATATATTTTTTGCGGATGCATATCAAGAATATACGCGTACTCCTGATGATTCATCTGATAAATATATATATAGAATAACAATAATGAAAGGTTCGAAAGTATTATTTTATGATAAATATATTATTATATCATCAAATTCATATGTATTTTTTAATGATAATGATGGAGATAAATTTATAAATCAATCAAATAATATTAATTTACCATATGATATATATCCAAATAAATCAACATTTAAATCAATTGATGTAATAATTAGGAATAATATATATTCTATTGAAAATAGAAATATATCAGAATATCTTAGTCTTAATGATACTAATAAAAATCTAGTTATTGCGTTTCCTTTAAAAATTGAAAAAGATGAATTAAAAATATCATATCCTAATTTTAATAATGAATTAGAAAAAATAATATTAGAAAATCATCAAGGTATTAAAGATTTTTTTTTAAATAAAAAAGATAATACTTTTCAGGATTATAAAAATATTAATGAGAATAGTGAAATTTCATTTTTTCAAGAAAATGAAAAATTTTCATTTATTGCAATTCTTCATCCAAAATTTGAAGATATTAATGTTATTATTCAAAATGAGAATATGGAACGATATGAAATTTTTTATTGGTATTATTATAATATTTATAGCAATTTTAACAATAAGTTAGGAGATAATGTTAAAGAATTATGTTTATTTCCTATATTAGTTCCAGATGAATATAAAGAATATAAAAATGATATTTATAGTGATTTAGTTAAAATATTTTTTTATTTAAATATTGAATTTAATATTAATCCAAAAATATTTTTTCACGAAGATGATAATTTTCAATTATTTAAAAAAACTATTGAATACTATAATAATAATTGTATAAATGTTGAAAAAAGAAAATTAAATTTTAACAATGACAGTTGTTACATGGATTGTTTTTTTTATATATTATTTAATACTAAAAATAAATTTATTGAAGAATTTATATTAAAAGCACCAGTGACAATATGCGTAAATAATGATAATAGAAATGAATTACATAAATTAGGAAAAGAAATTCAAAAAAAATTAATAGAAATTTATAATTTTTTTAATAATAAATATTCAGAAGAAAATACTTGTGATAAATTAGGAATAAGAAAATTATTACAAAAATATGAATGCTTATATAATAGCAACGAGTATATAGAAGATAGAAATACACGGGCTGAACATATAAAAAAAAAATATATATTTGAACATGGAGAACAACCTATATCTTTACTTTTTAACATTTTATATTTGATATTTGATATTCCCAATTTTATATCTGCAACAGCGATAGATGATAATTTATTTACTATAGATAATTTTTCTATTATTAATATAAGAAACAATTTTACTAATTATGCTTCTATTATTAACAATAATATTAAAATAAAAATACCAAATATATATATTAATATTGAAAGAGATATGACAATACCAAATACTGATGATAAAGGTTTTGAAACAGTCGCGCAAAAGAGAAATGTTGATATTATTAAACCAACAGAAACAATTGATATAAATAAAACTAACAATAAATTATATTTAAATTCTATACTTATTCATATACCACGAGAAGACAATCCATCTAATGGACATTATGTATTATTATATAAATGCAATGATTATTGGTATGAATATGATGATATTAATAATATTAATGAAAAAATTGGTATATTTAGTAATCTTACTAGTAATCTTACTAGTAATGAAATATATACTAGAAATATTGTTGGATTATATTATACTCAATAAAATTATATAAGGATATGAATAAATTATCCTTAAATAAATGTTTTATAAAACCCAAGATAATATGCCAAGTAGAAATAGATTAATATTGGGAACATCTTCTTTTTGGATTATTAATTTAATTTACCATTCTTACATTCGTCAATTATATTTTCAGACATTATTATTATCATCTATAACTATCATTTCGCCTTTATTCTGGTATTATTATATAATTAATTCATTTTATCATAAATTAGATACTTATTTATCTGTTTTAGTCTTAGTTAATTTAATTACCTCAAATTCTTTTATTTATTATCTTGATTTATTATTTATGATTAAATTTTATTATTTGAGTATTATTTTTACAAAAAGACAGAATTATAATATTCAATTGGGATGTCATTTGATATTTAGATTATTCTTTTATAAAATGTTAATGTCAAATTTAAATTTAAATTTAAATAATTATAATATTAATTATGATATTATTAAATATATATAAAATAATTTATTATTATTTTTTATGAATTATGATAATAATAATAAATTCAGATATAATTATTTATTATATTCAATAGAAACTATGATAATTATAATTATTTAAATATTTAAATAATTAAATAAAAAAGCAATATTAGGAAAAATTATTATATATTAAATATAGAGAATGGCAAGTAAATTTGATTATATTCAACAAATTAAAAATGAAAAAATGAAAAAATTAAAAAATATTATTCTGAATTATATAATTATGATTTTAAAGATGCATATTTAATGAAATTAATCGAAAAATATACTGATAATAAAGATTTAAAGTGTTCGCTTTTAGAATATATTAATAAAAATTATGAGAAATCTATTGAAAATTTATGGAATTTTTATTATTACATAATAAATATTTTCAATCAATACGATTTTGATGATGATAATATCTTTCAAATTGAAAATTTTTACAAAATAATATTTAATTTAATAATGAATATTATTGATTGTAATGAAAAAAATGATATTTTATTTGGAAATACTACAAATATTATAAATGAAATGATCTTATTTTATGAAGAGGGTAATAACGTAGCAATGATGCTTGATCATAATAATATTAAACACGTAATAATGCCTAATAATATTAGATTATATTATTTTAAAATTTATAAAAAACTTAAAAATTTTTCAAATTTACAATCATCAGATATTAAGATTTTTTTAATGAAAATTTATAAACATAAATCAATAGAATTAAAAAAAGAGATAAATTATCTTTTTCATTATATTCATTCATTAAAGGTTGATAATAATGATAAAATTATCGAAATAAATAAAATATTAATATATTTTATTAAAATTTTTAATATATTATTAAATAATAATGATAATAATATTATTTATTCATTTAATAATAGTAATGGAAATAATGTAATAATATCAAATTTTACAGTTTTATTAACATTCTTATTATTATATAAAAAATTAGATTTTAATAAATATTCTCAAATTCATATTACTAAAACTCAATATATTGATTTATTAGAAAAGATAAATAATGAATTAAAAGAAAAAAATTTAAATGATATAAACTTTATTAAAGAAATAATTGATAATATTAGAAATGATCGTATTTATATAGAAACAAGCGAAAGAATAGAGAGAGAAAAAAGAGAAAGAAAAGAGAGAGAAACAAGCGAAAGAATAGAGAGAGAAAAAGAGAGAGAAGAACAAGAAAAACGTTTAAAAATAATTAGAGAACAAGTTGAAAAAATAAATAGAAATACTAAAAATCAACAAAAAAATAGATTAAAAGAATGGTTTTCTGGGGTATATAATAAGGGTGGAAATATCAATGAATTTATTAATTATAAATTAAAAAATAAAATATATAAGAGAAAAATAAGATATGATGAAAAAAATAAGAAATATATAATAATAAATAAAAAGAAAATTTATATTTAACTTTAAATAATTAATTTTATTTTATTTTATTAATAATAAATAGTATTATGAAAAATAATAAATCTAAAAAAATAGGTGGTCGTGGTAGTGTGCAAAATAACAATGGAACATCAATTCAAGATATAATATTACTAGATAATTCATTTAATAATCCATTGAGTAAAACTAGCCCATTAAAAAATGATTTAAGTAAGAAAACCATACCAATTAAAAATTTAAGTCGAAGTGATATAATAAACAAAATTATAGATACACAAACAATAAATGATAAAAAATATCAAAATGTATTTAAAATACAACAAGAAAATCCTATTGTTTATAAAATAAATCATCTAAAATATATGAAAGAACCTATTATTATGACAGGGGATAATGATATGCCAGATGAAATGAAAATGCAAATAAATAATATTTTTAATAAATATAAAAAAACAAATAATGGTATATTATATTATAATAATGATAATGATGATGATGATATGAAAAAAGGTGGATCTACTTTTTCATTTATTGAAATGATAAATCCAAGCAGAAAAGAAGGACGAACTTATTTTAATACATTAAGCACTGCTTTTGATACAAATGAAGTTATTTTTACAGGAATTAATGATTATAGTAATAAATTAAATATATGTGATACTGATAATAATACTAAATATAATCAAGATGAGATTGATGGTGTTTTTATATGCTCTTGTTTAAAATCACTTTTTGATAAAGATAAATATCACAATATGGATAATTATTATTTATATATAACAGGTAATGATGATAGTTATTTTGATGGTAGTATAATTTCGGATGATTTACATAGATTAATAAAAGAAAATTATACATATTCAGAAGATATTAAAACAATTATTTGTGATAAAGATAAGAAATATAAGAAATATGAATTAAAAGATCCATATAAATTTATAAAGGATCCGGTATATAAAGATAAAAAAGAAATAAAATTAGATTTTTCTTATCATCAATATAATGAAGATATTGTAACTGCATATGAAAGAAATTATATTGAAAATTTTAAAAATTTACAAGAATTTTTAAAAAGACAAGAAATATACGTTAATGGTCTTTCATTAGCAAACAAAATAATTATTAATGATTATACTAAATTTGATTGTTTTCGATTTTATAAATCATATGTAAATTCATATACATTTGCAGATATTAGTTATGCAAAATATATTGATGGTCGTTGGATAAAAGATCATTATGTAGATGAAACCGATCGTGTTACTAATATAATATATAAAAAATTTTGTTTTGGTGATTCATTATACAAACAAATAATTGATGTTATTGGAATATTAGAATTTAACAGTATTATTCATGGAATAGATAAATCTAAAATCGATAATGACATTATAAAAGGTTCCGATGAATATATAAACGTTGTTAAAAGTCTTATTGAAAAAGAAGGAAGATTTTATAAAAACATTGATGATTATTGGTTAAATAACGAAAATGAGCGAAAAGATTATAATGAGATCAGTATTTTTGCTGATAAATTAGATAATGTAACTTGGCATTATATTATGATACAATTTATACAAGATTTAAATGAAATTATATCTAATGCACCCAGAACAATAACTCCTATTTACTGTTATAGAGGAACAACATTTGATTATGTTATTTTAAAAAAAAAAGAAGAAGTATTAGAAGATCATGCAGCAGTATCTGCAAATATAAAAATACCAGCAGGAACTTATACATCTGTAAGAATAGGTTCATTTTCAATAAATTTTAATGCATCAAAAGTATATACGGTTGATTATGAAGGAAATCATGGTAATATGTATAGAGTTACTATATTACCAAACATTCCTGTATTATATGCGGCATCATTATCATTTGCATCACACGAATTTGAATTATTACATGCTGGATATGCCGAGTTTACTAATAGAGGAGAAGTTCTCAAATCTTATAATAATAAAAATAATAAATGGGGAATTTTATCAAATGATGAAGAAACATTTAATAGTGTTGATATTACATTAAATCGATATAATAATAATATAAGTCCATTTAATGATACTGACAAAGTAAATAATGAAATTGCTATATATAGACGGCGTGAATTTGAGACAGATATTGGACAAATATTTAGACTTCAAATGATAGCACATACACTTGCAAATAAAACAAGAGAACGTATAATAATAAAAAGAATAAAAGAGAGCGATGAAGGAAGAAATTTTGATGATTTAACAGATCAAGAAAAAAAAGAAAAAATAAAAGAAAAGAAAAAAGAAATGGACAAAGAATCAATTCGCAATAGTATTAATGATTATATAAAAAAAATGTATGGTGATGATGAAACTGAAATATCAGATGAAGATAAAGAATATATAAAAACTATTAAAAACGAGGACCATATAAATTTTCTTGCAGAAGATCGTAATAATTTAGACGAGTTTTTAAAAAATAATACTCCTAAAATACGCAAAGGTGGTAAAAATATTAATGATAGTAAATATATTCATTATAAATTAAAAAATAAAGTATATAAAAGAAAAGTATATAAAGAAGGACGTAAAAATTATATAATAATAAATAAACAAAAGAAATTTATATAAGAACAATAATAATTTATCTTTAAATAGATTTTTATAAAACCCTAAAATAATATACCTAAGATAAATATATTAATATTGGGGACTTCTTCTTTCTGGATTATTAATTTGTTTTATTATTCATACATTCAAAAATAATATTTTTAAACATTATTATTATCATCTATAATTATTATTTCGCATTTATTTTGGTATTATTATAAAATTAATTATATTTATCATATATTGGATAATTATTTATCAATTGCATTTTTAATAAAATTATTATTATATTTTAATTATTATTTTGAATTAATATTTATGATAAAATTTTATTATTTGAATATGAATATAAATAATTTCATATAAATTATTTATAATATGATATTTGATAAAGTATATTAGATAATGTGTATGATTGATTATAACTAACATTTGTAAATGTATACATATACATTAGTAAATTAAAACTACCACTTGTAGGAATATTTCTAATATAATATGCTAATGTAGTACTAACATTATACATTTGTTGACTACTTACTAGTGTTACACTAGTATTTGGAGCAATTTCATAAGATACACTATTTCTATAACAATATATTGATGTTGTTGCTGACATATTAGTAACATTGGAAATAGTAAAACTTATATTTATACTATATATACTACTTATTCCAGATGGCATAGTAATACTTGTATTTACTGTGCTTTGCCAATTATTTGCACTATTTAAAAATATATTAAAAGTGCTAGTATTAGTTCCAGCTAAAGATAGTAATGGTTTATTAAAAGTACTTCCTAGAAAATTTGAAAATTTTATAATTCCATTCGATGGAACATTCCCAGAACTCATTCTAACATAAACTAACGAACTATTATTATAATAATTTGAAATTTTTTTAGTTGTATTAATGTCATTAAAATAACTTATTAAATTACTAAATTACTAAATTTTAATGTTTGTGTATTTGGTATAGTAAATGTTGATATTATATATAATAATAATTAATATTATTTTTATTATATAATTTATTTTTTATTACATAACTGCCAACCAAATAAATATCATCCTCAAATCATTTATAGATTTAAGAGAAAATATAATATCTATTCTCTTTTACCTAATAAGAAATTTGATAAACCAGCAGATTACTTGAATTATATAATTTATTCTCAAACTAATATGAAAGATTTGATTGAATATATAATGAATGTCTTTGTTAATAATTAAATTATTAAAACTAAACTTAAACCTTATTCTAAAATTATTAATCTTAACGCTTATAAAATCATATAAGAATAATATTTACGCCTATTATCAATATATAATTTTTTGATTTTTAATAAGGATAATTAAAAGCTATTATTACACATCCGGGATTGCCTGATTGTCCGTTTGTCTGATCATTCGAAAATCCTCTACCTCCACCACCATAATTATTTTGACCTAATCCATTTATACCACTATCAGGTACGCCTGGCCCCGCTGATCCTCCTGCGCCACCACCCGCATAATATACTGATGTTTGTCCATTTGTTATTATTGTTGAACTATAACCAATACCACCATTTCCATAACTAGTTACAACACCACCTGACACTGAAGCATTTACACCATTTCCACCTGCTCCTGCACCACCTCCAGAAACCCAACCCATGTCATAATAATAGCCTATACCACCTGAATAAGTTGACTTAGTACCATTTACAGTTGCTGATGTGCTCCCTCCATTTGCTGCATGATAAAAAGCTGCATATGTATATCCAGAATCACTTCCACCTCCTCCATTTGCTATTATCAAATCTGTACTATTATAAGTTATTTTTGATAAATTACCACTTACACCACCAGTTCCTAACACATCATAATTCATATAACCACTCCCACCTGCTCCACCTGATCCTACAGTTATATTATAAACTCCAGCATTAAAAATATATGATGAATTATAATAAATATTTCCTCCTGCACCACCTGAACCAGCAAAACCACCACCTCCTCCACCTCCTCCACCAACTACTAATACGGAACAAGAAATACTTACTGGAAATGTAATATTATTTGTACCAGTAGTAGATGTAAATATATAATAAAAATAATTTGTACCAACCCTTTTTAAATTATCATAAATACTATTAGATACAATTGTTGGAAAAGTATTATATGAAACAGCTATTATTACACACCCATTATTTCCTGATTGACCATTATTATAAGTACTCGAATATCCTACACCTCCACCACCATAATTGTTTTGACCTAATCCATTTGTACCAGAACCAGAAGAAGGATTTGTTCCTCCTACTCCACCACCAGCATAATATGTTGATACTCCTCCATTTGTTGTTATTGATGAACTATATCCAATACCACCATTTCCATAACTAGTTATTGTATTAGTTGATGGATTAGCATTACCATTTCCACCATTTCCACCTGCTCCTGCACCACCACCAGAAGCTAATAATTTTGGTGCACTAAAATAACCCGTACCACCATAAAAAGTTGATATAGAACCATTAACATTTGTGACACTTGGAGTTCCTCCATGTACGGCATAAAAATTATTTGCATTTTGAGAACAATAACCTCCACCTCCTCCATTTGCTATTATCAAATCTGTACTATTATAAGTTATTTTTGATAAATTACCATTTGTTCCTCCTGTTCCAGAAGGATTTGTTCCTGCTGCATTTCCTCCTGCTCCTCCTGAACCTACAGTTATATTATAAACTTTACCAATATTAAAAGTATATGATGAATTATAATTAATACTTCCTCCTCCACCACCAGAAGCATAAGGACCACCACCTCCACCACCTCCTCCACCAACTACTAATACAGAACATGAAATAGATAATGATAATGGAAATGTAATACTATTTGTACCACTAATAGATGTAAATGTATAATAAACATAATTATTGCCAATCATTGTTAAATTACCACTAACACCATTTGATATAATAGTTGGTAATGGATTAAAAGTATTTCTAAAATTAGAAAATTTCATTAATGATGATATAGGAATATTTAAAGTTGATATTGCTGTAATAGGAATATAAGTAGAATTTCTATAAAAACTACTAAATTTAAGATTATTTATTGATGTTCCTATAAATACACTTTTTATCATACTAAATTTTATTACACCTGTTTCTGGAATAGTACTCATATATATTTATAAATAATTTAAAAAAAATCTTTTAAATAAAATAAAATGACTATCTCTCAGACGCCACCTTTTACGGTTTAGGTCATTGGTATAAATTTGTTTTCGAAAAAATGGGTTGGATGATTTTACATAAAAGCGAACTTCAAATTACCGCATATAAAGAAAGTGTTGATAATTTAATAATTCATTTAATTGAGAAAAATAAAGAAGATATTAAAATTATGTTATATAATACAAGAAAATTAAAAATGTTCATAGATAAGAATTTATAAAGAAACAGATATAAAGATAATTTATTCTTATCTTTAAATATCTTTTATATTAAAAAAATGATATTGATTTTACTAATCTAACTAAATAAATTATAAAATGTCTAATATTAATAATGAAACTAATGATCATTATATTTATTTATTACAAGAAAGAGAATTCATTAAAACTAATGAACCTATTTATAAAATTGGCAAAACTAAAAAACCGTCTTTAACTAGACTTCAAAATTATCCCAAAGGGACAATATTAATATTTCAAATCAAATGTAAAGATTGTGATACTTATGAAAAAATATTAATTTCTATTTTTAAAGAAAAATTTATTCAACATAAAAATATAGGTAATGAATATTTTATGGGTAATTATTTTGAAATGATTAATGTTATATATAATTTAATATGGGAAAGAGATATTAAAGAAGGTATTGATAATACTATTGATAATAATAATGATAATAAATGTAGTAAATGTAATAAAAATTTATCATCAAAACAAAATTTAAATAAACATTTATTAATTTGTAAAGGTGTTTCTAATGCTCTCGAATGTCATTTATGTCATAAAATATTTAGTCATAGAACTTCAAAATGGAAACATTTAAAAACTTGTAAAAATAAAGATATTACATCCACTAATGTTAATGAATTAATAGAAACTAATAATAAAAATGAAAATGAAAATGAATAAATATTCAAGAAACTATTATAAAAATAATATTGAATGTCTTAAATCAAAATTTATAAATTTCTTTTATATAAGTAAGAATTTAAATATTTTTTAAGAGAAAATTATATATGACTAAGAATTCAATTATTTTTATTAAGAATTCAATTATTTTTATTTAGAATTCAATTATTTTTATAAAGAATTCAATAGTAATTATAAAGAATTGAATTATTTTTTTTAAATAAAAAATTTATAAAGAATAATATTTAATCAAAAATAAAAGTAAAATATTAAAGTAAATTTTTTATTTTCAAAAAATAATGAATTCAATTTTACACACAAAACAGAAATGAGTAAATGAGCGAGTTTTGAGTATTTATATTTAAATATTATGATAATAATTAATAAGTATAATAATAAGAAATGACAACAGAAAATTATAAATGTAAATATTGTATATATAATAGTAATAGATTATATAATTTCAAACGACATATGATGACAAAACATAATGAGCACAATGACAATATTTTTATTAATGATAATAATAATCTGGTTATTGATAGTAAAAAAATGGTTAATGATAATAATAATTTGGTTATTGATAGTAAAAAAATGGTTAATGATAGTAATAATCTGGTTAATGATAATAAATGTAGTAAATGTAATAAAATTTTATCATCAAAACAATATTTAAAGAGACATTTATTAATTTGTAAAGGTGTTTCTAATCCTCTCGAATGTCATTTATGTCATAAAATTTTATCTGATTATAGTTCAAAATGGAAACATTTAAAAACTTGTATAAACAAAGATATTACTACTTCTAATGAATTAATAGAAACTAATAATAATAAAAATGAAATAATAACTTTAAATAATATAATTACTAATAATAATTCAAATAATATTATAAATAATAATTCAAATAATACTATTACTAATTATAATATACATTTAGTATCATATAATAAAGAAGATAGAACAATAAAATTTGATATTAATCATTTGAATAAAGATTTAATATATAAATTAAGAACTATGCACGAAAATGATGCATTTGATCATTTCTGTTATAAATTATTTCAAAATAAGAATAATCAAATGGTTGTAAAAACTAATTTAAGACATATTTATTCAAATGTTCATTTGGGTTTTAACATTTGGGAAAAAATGATAGATAATAATATATATCATATAATAATTTATTATATTTCTGAAACTATGAATAAATATATTTATGATAATACAACTATAGAAGAAAGGGATGACAAAAAAATGTCTGAAATATTATTTTATATAAAAATGATGTCTTCAAAAACGATAATGGATAAATATCCAAGAAAATATGAGAACTATTATAAAAATAATATTGAAAGTCTTAAATTAAAATTCAGCGAATTTATGAAAGACGATGATATTGATATATAAAGATAAGAATAAATTATCTTTAAATAATTTTTATTTAAGAAAGATGTATAAAGGTAATACTATTCGTTCTGTTGGTTATAATCTTAAAACTGATAGAAATTTTATTATCATCGATGACCAAAAAATTAAAATTAATAAACTAGTAATTTCATCTTATAAGAATTATAAAATGAAAAAAATATAAAACGGATTATGAAATTGATTATTAATATTTTTGTTATTTAAAGAAAAATTATATAAAGATAAGAATAAATTATTCTTAAATATCTTTCTATTAAATAAAAATGATTTATTTATAAATTTTAATCTAAATAATAAAAATGGAATATATTTATTTATTACAAGAAAGAGAATTTATTAAAACTAATGAACCTATTTATAAAATTGGCAAAACTAAACAAGATAATTTAAAACGTCTTAATAATTATCCCAAAGGTTCATCATTAATTATACAAATCAAATGTAATGATTGTAATAAATATGAAAGAATTATATTAAATAGATTTAAAGAAAAATTTATTCAGAAAAGAGAAATTGGTAATGAATATTTTATGGGTGATTGTAATGATATGATTGATTTAATATTTTCAATTATAAGAATTGAGAATATTAATAATGATAATATTAATAATGATATAGAAGAATATAAATCTTATTTTCCTCCATTAACTAAATCAGAACATATTAAGAATATTAATTCTAAATTAATAATTAATAATTATACTAATGATTTTAATACTAATTTAAATAACAATTATATTATAAATGATAAATTTATTAATAATTTTACTTTTGAAAGAATTGATTATATAACTATTGATGAAATGATTAAAATAATATCAAATGATGAGAATAATATAATACAAACATATATAAATTATAAATATTTCAATAATAATTTTCCTGAAAATTTTAATATAAAATATACAAATGATAATAAATATTTAATAAAAAAGAATAATAATTGGAAAGAAACAGATATTAAATATTTAATTGATATATTATTTGAAAAGAATTCATTGGAAATTTATAATTATTATTATAATAATAAATATGAAATTGATAATATAATCAAACAGGATTTAAATGAAAAAATAAATAAAATAAATAATTTAAATAGAACTGTAATAAAAAATATAAAGAATGATATAAAAGAAATGATAAAAACTACATCATTTAATAAATTTTATATATAAGAACAAGAATAAATTATCCTTAAATAATTTGATTTTTATAAACAATATGCATATTTTTTATTTTCTTCATAACTATGATTCATCATATCACATATTTTTCTATGTTCTTTTTCTGTTAATTCTTTTTGTTTTACTAAATAATTTATATATGTTGAATAATAATGTCGTAATTCTACCGCTGATATTGATATATCATATATTTTACTAAATATTCTCATTATATGTATTGATAAATTTGATGATGTATATTGTTTATTATCATTATCTAATAATAAACTTCCCGTTATTCTATCATTTATATAATTTTTAATTAATATATCTAATTCATCTGGTACTATTATTTTTTGTATTTGTTTCGTTTTTGTTCTGTTATAATAAAATGTTTTATTATAATAATAATTATTTCTTTTATGTATTAATATTTTATCTTCTGTTAATGGTTCTTTATCTATTATCATCATTCTTAAATAATCAATTGGACGTCTCACTGGTAATAACATAAATAATCCAAATATTAATTTTTCTCTCGGTGTTAAATAATTTTTATCATTATCTGTTTTATTATCATTAAAAGTATTTAATATTTTTAATACATCATCAATATTAAATGATAATTTATTATATTTTATATAATTTTTATCTTTTAATTCTACATTTGCCCTCGATTGTTGATATTCAATTTGTTTTTGAAGTATATATGGATATATTCTTTTTATAATTGGTGCATAACCCATTATACGTGTTAATATTGAATATAAATATTGTAATTCATTCTTATTTAATTCTTTTATAAAATTATATAAATCAGTTTTAAGAAATTCTAATTCTTTATTTATTATATTTGTGTCATATTTATCATTTGATAATAATTTTAATAATTCTTTTTTAAATATTTCTGAAAATTCACTTTTACTATATTTTTTATAAGTTTTATTTAAACTATTATAATATAATTTTATCGTCTGAGGTTGTAATATTGATTTATTTAATCTATTTAATCTTTTTTTTAAAGGTTTATAAATTATAAATCCTGATTTATCAATATTTATTATATTTAAATCTATTAAATATTTTGGTATTTTTATTCTCTTTTTTATTTCTTCTTTTCTATCTTCTATTTCTTCAATATCTGCTTCTATTTCTTCTATATCATCTTCATTTTCTTCTTCAATTTCTTCATTTTCTTCAATATCTTCTTCTTCAATTTCTTCTTTTTCAATTGGTTCTTTAATTTTTTTATAATATTTTTGATTTTCTTCGTGTCGTAATTGTTTATATTTTTCTGGATTTTCTTCTTTAATTTTATCTCTTCTTCTTCTTGAATATTCTGTACTTGTCAATGGCATTTATAATTTTAATTATTTATTATAAATTATATTAAAATCATTTTTTAATATAATAATTACCCATACTACTTATAATGTTATAACAATGACTATAACTATAACATTAAAGAAAAAATAATTTAATCATCTTTTTTATTTCTATTTCGTTTTATTATTGTTTTTTTATTTTCATTATATTCAATACTTGAAATCAATGTTAATTTATTATATTTAATTTCTATCTTTTCATCTATATTATCCTGAATTAAATCTATATGAGATACTATAATAATATTATTGAAATATGATAATAATGAATTTATAAATGATGGAATAATTGATAAATTATATTTATCAAAATTTATAAATGCTTCATCTATAAATAATTGATTACATCTTATTTCATATTTATTCATAAATAAACTCATTCTCAATGCCATTGAAATTACGAATTGTTGATAACCAGATGCTTGATTTATTGATATTATCTGTTTTGTATTTTCACTTTCTTTTCTTTCTATACCATTATTGTAATCGTTATTAATTAACCAATTAATATGAATTATATCTTTTAATACTGTTATTATATAATCTAATTTAAATGGTTTTGTTTCTTTATGACATAATGTTTTAATTATCTTATTTGCTCTTTCTGTTAATTTATTTAATACATATTTATCATACATTTCAATTCTAAATGCTTGAAAATTTATTATTATTGTTTCTAATATTTCTATTGTATTATCCAAATCATTTATTATTTCATATAATCTTATATAATTATCTCTATTTTCCTTATTATATACATTAATAGTTGATTGTTTTATTAATTTATCATTTAATTCTTTTATTTCTTTTTCTTTTGTTTTTATCTTATCATTTAATTCTAATTTTATTTTTATTAATGGTTTCTTATTATTATTAGACATATATTCATTATATTTATCATATATATCTAATAATTCATTTATTTTAAATAATTCATTCGTATTTATGATTTTTATTTTATTATCGTATTCAATCCATTTATTATAATTATCTTTCAATTCTAAATATTTATCAATACGAGGTTTAAT
>Ga0209188_1001236_pt1 | contig 21204 bp, 15 predicted proteins | sample C_130625_EF_Meta_FD_187307 | JGI IMG/M metagenome (GOLD analysis project Ga0209188, IMG submission 187307) | Freshwater microbial communities from Lake Croche, Canada to study carbon cycling - C_130625_EF_MetaG (SPAdes) (version 2) | ecosystem: Environmental > Aquatic > Freshwater > Lake... | reverse complement strand
GATGTAAAAGACACTTCAACAGTGGCTATGTTTAAAGCTTTAGAAAATGCAGATAGTCAATTTTTATTTGACGCAGTAAGTGATGCAAGTTCTGTCGCTAAGTCTATGGAAATATTTTACATGGCATGGACCACTACTCCTTGGACCTTACCATCAAATTTAGGATTAACAGTAGGCCCCAATATCGAATATGTTTTAGTAGCTACCTATAACCCCTATACTGCTATACCCGTAAATGTGGTGCTTGCTAAAAATTTAATATCAAAATATTTTAAAGAAGAAGCAGAAGGTCTAGAAGGTTTTGCTGAAGGCGATAAACTTATACCTTGGAAAATAATAGCTACCTGCAAAGGCATTGAGTTAAATGGGCTACGCTACGAGCAGTTAATGCCTTTTGAAGCCAATGACCCAAGTACATTTGAAGGAGATCCTTTCAAAATTGTATTGGGTGATTTTGTAACTACAGAAGACGGAACAGGTATCGTGCATACCTCACCTGCCTTTGGTGCAGATGACTATAAAGTAGGACAAAAAAATAATTTAGGTATTCTTACTTTAGTAGATAGAGAAGGAAAATTTGTAGAAGGTGTGGGAGAATTTAGTGGACGATTTGTAAAAAATTACAAAGATGAAAAAGACTACCAAGATGTAAACGTTGATATTTCAGTAAAACTGAAAAAAGAAAATAGAGCCTTCAAGGTAGAAAAGTACGAACATAATTATCCGCATTGTTGGAGAACAGATAAACCTATTTTATATTATCCCTTAGATGCTTGGTTTATTAAGACTACTGCTGTTAAGGATAGACTAGTGGAATTAAATAAAACCATTAATTGGAAACCTAAGAGTACAGGGGAAGGTCGTTTTGGTAATTGGTTGGAAAATATGGTGGACTGGAATTTATCGCGTAGCCGATATTGGGGTACACCGCTTCCAATTTGGAGAACTGAAGATGGCACAGAAGAAGTTTGTATAGGCTCAATAGAAGAATTAACCAAAGCATTTTTAGCTGCCAAAGAAAAAGGCTTTAATAAAGACATCGATTTAAAAATTGTAGATGGCAAATTGGATGTGGATTTACATAAACCATTCGTGGATCAAATTGAATTAGTAAGCGCAAATGGACAGGCTATGAAACGCGTCTCTGATTTAGTAGACGTTTGGTTTGACTCTGGTGCAATGCCTTATGCCCAGTGGCATTATCCTTTTGAAAATAAAGACTTAATAGATAAAGGGCAGGCCTTTCCAGCCGATTTTATTTGTGAAGGCGTAGATCAAACACGAGGGTGGTTTTATACCTTACATACATTGGGTGTACTGCTGTTTGATAGTGTGGCTTACAAAGCAGTCATGAGTAATGGACTTGTTTTGGATAAGAACGGTAATAAAATGAGTAAGCGATTGGGTAATGTGGTAAACCCTTTTGAAACGATAGAAAAATATGGAGCTGATGCCACGCGCTGGTATTTAGTGACCAATGCTTCTCCTTGGGATAATTTAAAATTTGATATGTCTGGTATACAAGAAGTACAAAGAAAATTCTTTGGGACTTTATATAATACTTATCAGTTTTTTGTTTTGTATGCCAACGTTGATCATTTTCATTTTGAACAAGAAAATATTCCTTTAGCACAAAGACCTGAAATTGATCGTTGGATCATTTCTTCTTTACATACGCTAATTCAAACAGTTACTAGTTCAATGGATGACTTTGAACCCACTACTGCGGGTCGTGCCATTGAGACTTTTGTGGATGAGCATTTAAGTAACTGGTATGTAAGATTATGTCGTCGTCGTTTTTGGAAAGGTACTTATACCGAAGATAAAATTGCAGCTTATCAAACTTTATATGAGTGTATTGAAACCATTACTAAATTAATGGCTCCTATTGCACCGTTTTTCGCTGATCAAGTTTTCAGAAACTTAAATAGCGTTACTCAAAAAAATAATTATAGTTCTATTCATCATGCTCCTTTCCCTATTGCAGATACTTCTAAAATTGATACTGCTTTAGAGACAAGAATGCAAATGGCACAGGATATTTGTTCATTGGTCTTATCTATAAGAAAAAAAGTAAATATCAAAGTGCGTCAGCCTTTGCAAAAAATATTAATTCCTGTTTTAGATCCAACCACGAAAACGGCCATTGAATTAATGGAAGAATTAATTCTTGCTGAAGTTAACGTTAAAGAAATTAATTATATAACGGAGACAGAAGGGGTCATTAGTAAAAAGGTAAAAGCCAATTTCAAATTATTGGGTGCCAAATTAGGAACCAAAATGAAACAAGCTTCTGCTGTTATTGCCAATTTGACCCAGGCGCAAATTACAAGTTTGGAAAAAGAGGGCATTTTAGCCTTAGATATTGAAGGGGAGACCATTCAGTTGTTAATCAATGAGGTAGATATTATAGCAGAAGATATACCAGGTTGGAGTGTGGCTGTCAAAAATGCGCTCACTGTTGCCTTGGATATTACTATCAGCCCTGAGTTATTGAAGGAGGGTAATGCTCGAGAGCTAGTAAATAGGGTCCAAAACATCAGAAAAGAGAGCAATTTTGAGCTTACAGACAAGATTTTGCTTGAAATTGAGGATAATACAGAATTGAAGGAGTCCATTATTCAATTTTCGGACTATATTTGCCGCGAAATTCTCGCAGTCCAGATAGACTTCCTACCGGTCTTGAAAGAGGGGGTAGAAGTTGACATAAATGATCACAAATTAAGAATTTCAGTTAGACAAAAAGGATAAATATGCCTACAAAAAAACCAGCACCCAAAAAGGCGGCCCCTGCAAAAAAAGCAGCTCCTAAAAAGTCGGCTCCTGTAAAAAAAGTGGCTCCTGCTAAAAAAGCAGCCCCTGCAAAAAAAGCAGCCCCTGTAAAAAAGGTAGCTCCCAAAAAAGTAGTTCCTGTTAAAAAGGCGGCCCCTGCAAAAAAAGCAGCTCCAGCAAAGAAAGTGGCCCCTGCTAAAAAAGCAGCTCCGGTTAAAAAGGTAGCGCCTAAAAAAGTAGCTCCAGTAAAAAAACCGGTACCCGTTAAAGCACCTGTAAAAAAAGCAGTTCCTGTAAAAGCGCCAATAAAACCAATTGTTAAACCTGTCGCTAAGCCAGTCGAAAAATATGTTCCTCCTGCAAAGCCGGTTCCAAAAATTCCAACACCCCCTGTAAAACCAGTTCGCAAAGCTGCAGAACCTATTAAAGATATTAAAGTACCAAAAATAGCTGCAAAAAATAGCGTGCCTTATCAACCAGGTTATGTTCCCATGGAAAGAAGAAAAGAAGTAGAAAGATCAACGGAGACTTTGGTAAAATATTCTGATGCAGAACTAAATGAGTTTAAAGATTTAATTTCTAAGAAATTAGAAGCTGCTAAGAAAGAGCTTGTTTACTTACAAGGTATTATTACACGCAAAGATGAATTAGGTGGAGACAACGACGACGCTCGTTACATGACTATGGAAGATGGTAGTGTTAGTATGGAAAGAGAACAGTTAGGTCAAATGGCTTCTAGACAAATTACATTTATAGACCATTTAGAAAAAGCCTTAATGCGTATCGAAAACAAAACCTACGGCATTTGTAGAGTCACTGGTCGCTTGATTGACAAAGCGCGTTTACGTGCAGTGCCTCATGCAACCTTAAGCTTAGAAGCTAAAATGGGTTATGTTAAAAATAGCAGCGATCAGTAGAATATTAAAAGAGAATATTAAAAGAGAAGATCAAAAGCAACTACTTTTAAATTGAAACATTAAATCGTTCTATATAAAAACCCCGATAAAATTTATCGGGGTTTTTTGTAAGTATTATTTTTTAAAACTTTTGTGTTTTTAGAATTTGTAGTTATTTAACTTCTTGCATTTCAATAAGCTTTCGATAATAACCGTTTTGCGCAATGAGTGCATCATGATTTCCTCTTTCAACAATATCACCTTTCTGTAGCACAATAATTTCATCTGCATGTCGAATAGTAGATAATCTGTGTGCTATGACAATGGAAGTTCTATTTTGCATCATATTGTTAATGGCTTCTTGCACTAATTTCTCGCTTTCTGTATCCAATGCAGAAGTAGCTTCATCTAAAATTAAAATGGGCGGGTTCTTTAAGACTGCACGTGCTATGGTCAAGCGTTGGCGTTCACCACCACTTAGCTTACTACCTCTATCACCTATCATACTTTGAAAGCCGCCTTCTTTTTTAATGATAAAATCATAGGCATTGGCAATTTTTGCAGCTTCTATAATTTCAGCCTCTGTTGCATCTGGCTTACCTAATGCAATATTAGCAGCTATCGTATCATTGAATAAAATAGGTTCTTGTGTCACAATGCTAATTAAGCTTCTTAAACTATGTAAACTATAGTCCTTGATATTTTTCCCATCAATTAATAAATTACCAGCACTAACATCGTGGAATCGAGGTACTAAATCGGCTAAGGTACTTTTACCCGCACCAGAAGAGCCTACCAATGCTACAGACTTACCTTTCTCAATAATTAGATTTATATTTTTTAATATGCTTGTATCCTGGTATAAAAATTGAACATCTTTAAATTCAATAGAATTTTTAAAACTATCCAATGTAATGGGCTGGGCGTTTTCTTCCACGGTCAATGGCGCTTCCAAAATTTCATTTAGCCTATCTAGAGTGGCATTTCCTCTAGTTACGTTATAAGCTGCTTGTGACAAGGCTTTAGCAGGATTAATAATTTGAGAGAATAAAGCTACATAGGCTATAAAAGAACTGCCAGAAAGTATTTCACCACTTAAAACTAATTTTCCTCCAAACCATAAAACACCACATAAAATAACCACGCCTAAGGTTTCCGAAACCGGCGATGCTAAATCGCGTCGGTTTAGTATTTTATTTTTGATATGAAAAATCTCATCTACCAAAGCAAAAAATTGTTTTTTCACCCTAGCTTCTGCATTAAAAGCTTTAATGATTCTAAGGCCAGTCAAAGTTTCTTCCATCTGGCTTAAAATTTCACCCCATTTAACCTGTGCTTTATTGGTATGTTTTTTTAAGCTTCTTCCAATGCGACCAACAATTAATCCAGCAAGTGGCAAAAGGATAAAAACAAATAAAGTAAGCTTCACACTAATAATAAATAAGAAAATTAAAATCCCTAAAATATTTAAGGGCTCTTTAATTAAACCTTCCAATGCACCAATCACAGAATTTTCTAATTCAGTAATATCATTGGAGGACCTACTTAAAATATCTCCTTTGCGTTGTTCTGTAAAATAACCAATAGGTAATTGTAGTATTTTTTCATACAAAAGCCTTGAGTATTTTCTGGTTACCGCATTTCTTATAGGTGCTAAAAAATAATAAGATAAATAAAGAAAAAAGTTCTTAAGAAAAATAGTAATAATAATTGCCAAGCAAATCCAGCCAAGCGCAGTCTCCTTGCCATGAGTATCAATACTTTGCTGTAAAAAGCCATAGACTATTTCTTTGATATTACCCGAACTAGCAAGAGCAGAGCTTGTTTTTACAGCGCCTATTAATTCACTACTACCAAATATTAGGTCCATAAAGGGCATGAGCATGCCTAAGGAAAACAAACCAAAGACTATAGATAAGCTTATAAAGACACTATACCAAGCCATATAGGCCTTGTATTCTCTAATATAACTTATGATGCGAATAAATTTCTTCATATTCAAAATTATTCCCGCAGAATAATGAGCAAAGTAACTAATTTTACAGCGAATCAACGATTTTGATTATGGAAGAAGGAAAAAGACAAAAACAGGTGGCCGGGGCTATTCAAAGCGCACTTAACGATATTTTTTTAAAATTGGGGCTTACTAATTTACAGGGTGGGATGATTTCTATCTCTTCAGTAAAAGTGACCCCCGATTTATTAGAAGCCAGAATTTACTTAAGTTTATTTCAAGTGAAGGATACAGAAGCCTCTTTTAAGAAAATACAAGCACAGGCTTGGGAAATTAAGAAGCATCTTTCTGACACCATGAAGCATCAATTAAGACGTATTCCTGTATTACATTTTTATTTAGATGATACATTGGATTATGTTTTTAAAATGGACGAAATCCTAAAAAATTTATAAGTGCATCTTTTATTTGCATGGCGCTATTTTAGAGGTAAATATAATTTTCAAGCAATTCAAATGATTGCTTGGGTAAGTGTGGTAGCTATAGCAGTAGGAACCGCAGCCCTTATTATTGTGCTAAGTGTATCCAATGGTTTTACAGAAGTAGTAAAAGGCTTATATGCCGACTTTTATGCCGATATACGTGTCACTCCCCTAGAAGGAAAATTTTTTTCCTTGCAAGATGCACCCTTTGAAAAATTAAAAAAGATAGAGGGTGTTAAAGCGGTAAGTAAGGTAGTGGAAAGTAGAGCCTTGCTGGTCAAAGGTGATTTGCAAACTGTGGTGCTTGTCAAAGGGGTAGATAAAAACTATAGTAAAATAAATAATGTAGCCAAGTACATGAAGCGTGGTCAATATATAATGGGCAATAGAGAAAACCCCATTCTACTATTAGGTATTGGCGTTGAACAAAAGCTGGGCCTGTTTCGTTCTTTTATTGGTGACACCTTACAACTTTTTGCAGTCAACAGATCGGGTAAGTCTTTTACTAATATCAATCAATTGAATAATTTAACTGCAGTACAAGGTGGTGCTTTTTCAGTACAACAAGAATTTGATGACCAATATGTTTTCACTAATTTCCCTTTTGCACAGTATTTATTTGATTTAGATTCAAATCAGTATTCAGCCATTGAAATTGCAGTCATAGCTAATAAAGAAGAACAGGTAATTGGAGAAGTAAAAAAACAATTGGGTCAAGCTTTTCAAGTAAGAAATAAGTATCAACAAAATGCTGATCTCTATAAAATAATGCAAATGGAAAAATGGATCATTTTTGCCATACTTGCTTTAATTATGATAGTGGCTTCTTTTAATTTAGTGGGTGCCTTAACCATGCTTGTTTTAGAAAAACAAAAAGATATTCATGTGCTGCATGCCATGGGTGCTAGGCCTTGGGATATTCAAAAAATATTTCTACTGCTATCGGGCATTATGGCCTTTATGGGTGCCTTTATAGGTGGAGGCTTAGCTACTCTATTTTGCTTTGCACAAAATAAATTTCATTTTATAAAACTAGGTGGTAATTCTTTTGTAATAGATTATTATCCTGTAAAACCCATGGCAGAAGATTATCTAGCTATTATAGTTTTAGTTATTGTAATTGCCGTTGCAGCAGGCTGGATTCCAGCGCGCAAAGCTTCAGCTCGTCTGTTCGAAAAAATAAATTAGTAAAAATCAAAAAGAGATTTATTAGAGATTAAATACAGGAATTTATATTCTATAAAATTCCTGTATTTGAGATTTATTAGAGATTAAATACAGGAATTTATATTCTATAAAATTCCTGTATTTAATAATCGCCCAAAGTTTCTTCTAGTTGTGCTAATGCTTTTGCCAATTGCTCGTCGTTTGGTGCAATGCCATGCCATTCGTGACTGCCTTCCATAAAGTCAACACCTTTGCCCATTTCTGTCTTCATTAAAATGCATATTGGTTTGCCTTGTCCTGTTAGAGATTTAGCTTTATCCAATGTAGCAACTATGTTTTCCATATCATGTCCATCCATGTGTAAGACGGTCCAATGAAAGGCTTTAAATTTATCTTCTAAACTATCTAAGTTTAATACTTTGCTTAAAGGGCCATCAATTTGTTGACCATTCACATCCACTGTTGCAATTAAGTTGTCCACTTTATTATGTGCAGCAAACATCACGGCTTCCCAAATTTGTCCCTCTTGTAATTCGCCATCACCATGAAGGCTATAGATAGTACGGTCGTCATTATTGTATTTCTTAGTTAAGGCAGCTCCAATGGCTACACTTAATCCTTGTCCCAATGAACCACTCGCAATTCTAATACCAGGCAAATTTTCATGTGTAGTAGGGTGGCCTTGTAGTCTTGAATTTATTTTTCTAAAACTGGCTAATTCTTTTACATCAAAATAACCAGACCTAGCTAATACTGAATAAAATACAGGAGAAATATGGCCATTCGATAAAAAGAAAAGATCTTCATTAATACCATCCATTGAAAAATTAGTATCAATTTTCATGATTTTGAAATAAAGTGCTGTTAAGAAATCGGCACAACCTAATGAACCACCTGGGTGGCCACTTTGTTGTGCATGTACCATTCTTACAATATCTCTTCTAATTTGAGAAGCAATTTTAGTTAATTCTGCAGTAGATTTATTCATAGCTATAGGGTTGAGGGCAAAGATAGAATTCAAAGACTAATTTGCGCCGAAAATTTAGGAAAAAGACCAAAAAAAGACTTATCTACAATAGCTAGGATTTATTAGCTTTGTAGCCACAAAGAATATCTATGTCAGAAGAATTAAAGAAAGTAACAGTTAATGCTGAGGCAGCGATGAAAAAGGCCATTAATCATTTAGAAATAGAGATTTCTAAAATTAGAGCGGGCAAGGCTTCTCCTTCTATTTTAGAGGGTATTAACGTAGACTATTATGGCACCCCCACACCTATTAGTCAAGTAGGTAACGTTCAAGTATTGGATAGCAGAACACTTAGTATTCAACCTTGGGAAAAAAATATGTTGGCATTAATTGAAAGAGCCATTATGGCGGCCAATATTGGAATTACACCACAGAACGATGGAGTACAGATTCGTTTATTTACACCTCCCTTAACTGAAGAGAGAAGAAAAGAATTATTCAAAAAAGCAAGTGCTGAAGGAGAAGTAAGCAAAGTATCTATTCGTAATATTAGACGCGACCATATTGAGCAAGTAAAAAAATTACAAAAAGAGGGATTGAGTGAAGATATTTGTAAAGGAGCCGAAGAGGAGATTCAAGTAATAACTGATAAGCATATTGCACTTGTAGAAAAACATTTAGAGGCTAAGGAAAAAGAAATTATGACTGTTTAAAAGACCGTCAATTCTATTCATCTTAAGGTTAAAAAACATCTTGAGTTTTATAATTTAATAAGCCCTAACATTAAGACTGTTGGGGCTTATTTACTATATACACGCCAGCTAATATAATGAGTAGGCTACCCACTTGTAATAAAGAAATTGACTCACCAAAATAAACGCCCCAAGCAACTGCAATAATTGGAATACCATAAGTTACCATGGAAGCAAAAACTATGGTTGACCTTTTTATAAGCATATAAAATAAAATAGAGGCAATAGAAGTTCCTACTATTCCTAAAACAATTCCCGCTATTGTAGCTTTTTGAAAAGCGACTTCATAAAATGACATACTAAAATAACCAGTTAAATAAAGTATGAGTAAACTTGGGATAATTAGAAATGCAAAGGCCACAGACACGATATCAATAGCGCGAATATTTTTTAAAAATTTCCCTACCATATTTGCATTTAAGCCATAAAAGAAAGTGGCTATTAAAACCAAGAAAGCAAAGGATAGATTTTGAAAACTTATATTTTTACCTGCAGCAAAAAGCAAACATAAACCTAGGAAGCCAATAATTACACCAATAATTTTCTGCTTAATAATAGTTGTTTTAAAAAAAGATAAACCTACTAATATCGTAAATAAGGGTGTTAACGAATTTAAAATACCTGCTAAAGAGCTGTCAATATTGGTTTCTGCAATACAAAAAAGATAGGCTGGAATAAAATTTCCTAGGATACCAGATATAAGAACAATACCCATTTTTTCTTTAGGTATATTTTTAAAGGCTTTTATAGCAAAGGGTAGTAAAGCTAATCCTGCAAAAAGCATCCTAATAGAAGCAACTTGGTAAGCAGAAAGTACCGTTAATCCTTCTTTCATGAGTATAAAAGAACTACCCCAGACAATAGACAGGATGCAAAAAATAGCCCAATTAATGAACTTATTGTCCATGTTTAAATTTTTGGGTAAAGATGCTAATATTTTTATTAAAAGTGGATAAATACTTGCTCAATTGACCTAAAATTAAACCTGATTCCTTTTCTTTGTAACAATGAATCAGCCAACTAATTATTCGATTAAGGTAGACCAATTTGAAGGACCTTTTGACCTCTTGCTTTTCTTTATTGAAAGAGATGAAATGGATATTTATAATATTCAAATTACTAAAATCATCAACGACTTTTTGCATTTTATTCAAGAGCAAGAAAAAGTGAATATTGAATTAAGTAGTGAGTTTATTTTGTTTGTGTCTACTTTAATGCGCATTAAGGCAAAATTATTATTACCCAGAAAAGAATTGGATGCATTAGGTAATGAAATTGATCCAAGACAAGAATTAATTGATAAAATATTAGAATACAAAAAGTACAAAGAAGCAGCTGTTCAAATGGCCGATTTAGAAGCCCTTAGAATGCTGATGATGAAACGTGGTAATATTCAAAAGGAAATGTCTCTTGTAGGGGAAGAGGCAGCGGAAGGTACTGAACTACAAACAGTTACTTTATTTAAATTAATGAAGTCTTTTGAAAAAGTAATGACTCGTTTGCAAGAGCGACAAAACAGGCCAGTGCATACGGTGGTTAGGTATAATTATACCATGGAAGGAAGCAGGGCTTATTTATTAGACATGGTCAGAGAAGGCAAGACAGTTGCTTTTGAAAAAGTATTTGATATTTGCCAAGACAGGGTGCACGCTTTATTTTTATTCTTATCTATACTTGAATTATCTCAACAGAAATACATGAAGCTCATGGTAGGCGAAGGGCGCAATAATTTCATCATTGAATGGAATGAAAATAGAGAAGATGATTTAGAGCCCGGTCATGTAGATGATTTTGATTCTTACGAAACGCCTAATTTAGAATCCTTCAAGGATGATCCTATTTCAGATGAGGACAGAAAAGAGGAGAATTTTGGTGATTTTGATCCAAGTTTGAACTAATGATTCGAAACTAAATTGCAAGAAATTTTCTTAATAAATTTGTAGAAAATTTTATACCTCAGACATAATCTGCTTACCTAGTAAGGCTTTCACGGCATCGGCGATGGCTAACGCATCGTAATGACATTCGTGGTATAATTCTTTTAAGCTTCCGTGTTCTACAATACTATCAGGAATACCTAGCATGGTAATTTTACTATGGTAATTATGTTCATTCATAAATTCTAAAATAGCAGAGCCCATACCTCCTACTACAGTGGCATCTTCGACAGTGATAATTTTATCAAAATTTTGGAATACTTCATGCAATAAAGTTTCGTCTAAAGGTTTTACAAAACGAATATCGTAATGTGCAGGGTCAATGCCTTCTTCTCTCAAATTTCTAATGGCTGTTTGTGCAAAATTTCCTGGATGACCTAGAGATAAAATAGCAATTTCTTTTCCGTCTTTTAATTTTCTGCCTTTACCAATGGTTATTTCTTCGAATGGTTTTTGCCAATCTATGGTAACGCCTTCTCCTCTTGGATAACGAATTACAAAAGGAGATTGAATAGTTGGAAGTTGAGAAGTATACATCAAATTGCGCAGCTCAATTTCATTCATCGGAGCTGCAATAATCATATTAGGAATACATCTAAAAAAAGCAATATCATAGCAGCCATGGTGTGTTGGTCCGTCTTCTCCTACAAGTCCAGCTCTGTCTAAGCAAAATACCACTGGTAAATTTTGTAAGGCTACATCGTGAATAACTTGATCATAGGCCCTTTGCATAAAGGAAGAATAAATATTGCAAAATGCTTTTATACCTTGTGTAGCTAGTCCGGCGCTTAGGGTAACTGCATGTTGTTCGCATATGCCTACGTCAAAAGCCCTGTCTGGCATAGCTTCCATCATAAACTTCAAAGAGGAACCACTTGGCATGGCAGGTGTAATACCCATGATAGATTTATTCTCTTTAGCTAACTCCACTATAGTATGTCCAAATACATCTTGGTATTTAGGAGGCTGAGGCGTTTCAATTTTTTTCTTAATAATCTCTCCAGTTAATTTATCAAACAAACCAGGTGCATGCCATTTCGTTTGATCTTTTTCAGCAAGTGCATAGCCCTTGCCTTTTACAGTTAGAATATGTAAAATTTTGGGTCCTGGTATTTCTCTTAAATCTTTTAAGATATCTACCAAATTAGAAATATTATGTCCATCTATTGGACCGAAATATCTTAGTTGTAATGCTTCAAATAAATTACTACTTTTTGAAACCACTCCTTTTAAACCTGCCTCAACTTTAGAAGCCATTTCACGGGTAAAAGTTTTTCCAATAGGTAGCTTACCCATTAACTGCCAAAGTTCATCTCTGAATTTATTGTAAGTAGGGGATGTGCTAATATCTGTTAAGTATTCTTTTAAGGCGCCCACATTGGGGTCGATGCTCATGCAGTTATCGTTCAAAATAATAAGCACATCGCTATCTGCCACACCCGCATGGTTCATAGCTTCGAAGGCCATGCCAGCTGTCATAGAGCCATCTCCAATAATAGCTACCGATTTTCTATTTTCTTTTTTATACTTAGCGGCCATTGACATACCTAAAGCTGCAGATATTGATGTTGAAGAGTGTCCAACACCAAAAGTATCATATTCACTTTCTGATCTTTTTGGAAAGCCGCTTAAGCCATTATATTTTCTATTGCTAATAAATTCGTCACGACGACCTGTTAATATTTTATGTCCATATGCCTGGTGGCCTACATCCCATACTAATTGATCATAGGGGGTATTGTATACATAATGAAGGGCGACGCTTAATTCAACTACGCCAAGGCTGGCAGCAAAATGACCTCCGTGAACGCTTACCACATCAATAATATACTGACGCAATTCATCACAAACTTGATGCAGTTTTTCCCTGGAAATATTTTTTAAATCTTCCGGTGAGTCAATAGTCTTTAATAATGGTCCTGCCTCAATATGCATCATTTCTAATTAGAGTGTAAAAGTATATTAATAACATAAATATATTGCAAAAGTTTAAAGAGAATTTGGGCTTGCCGTATAGCATAGAATCGGACCATTTGTCAATAAAATAGGCCTAAAACCTAGTTTAATGGGTTAAATTTGAACTAGATGAAAAAACACTCTTCTTTATATTGGATTTGTCAAATTGCAGGCTGGTTTAGCTATGGCCTCACTATTTTGTTTTTTGCCTCTATTTTAGACAAAGAATTGAATCCTGTTTTTTATCCAAGATTAGCTTTAAACCTTAGCATTGGTATTTTAATAACGCATATTTTAAGAGAGACCATGCACCGTTTTTCCTTGCGTCCACCTATGCCTTCCAACCAATGGTGGAAATTGGTTTTATTATTATTTGCCTTTTCTATTGTAAATAGTTTTACTAGTAGTTATCTAGCAGGTATATTAAAATTATATGAACCAGGAAGCAATATTCCATTATCAAGAAGATTTCTTTTTAGTCTCATTTTTGATACACCCATTTTTTTAGTATGGATATCGGTATATGTATTGTGGCATTATATTGAGTTTACCAATACAGAAGAAATAAAGAAAGTGAGATTGGAAACCATGATTAAAGAATTGGAATTAAAAACAATTAAATCTCAAATTAATCCTCATTTTATATTCAACGCTTTAAATAGTATTAGAGCCTTGGTAGATGAAGACCCGCAAAGAGCAAGACAGGCCATTACGGAGCTGAGTAATATTTTAAGAAGCAGTATACAAGTAGATAAAGTAGAAATTACTTCTTTAGAAAAAGAGCTAGATATTGTAAAAGATTATTTAGCCTTGGAGTATATTCGTTTTGCCGATAGATTAAAAGTGGTATATGAAGTAGAGCCAAAAACTTTAACAAATCAAATTCCACCTATGATGTTGCAAACCTTAGTGGAAAATGCCATCAAACATGGACTAGGTAAGCAACCTGGCGATTGCACTATTAAAATTATTTCTACAATTGAGCATGATAAATTAGTTTTAATTGTACAAAATACAGGCCTTCTTCAAAAAACAGAGAAGGATGGTTTTGGTTTGCAAAGTACTCGAGAGAGATTAAATATTTTATATCGTGGCCAAGCTATTTTTGAAATATTTCAATGCGAACCTACCCAAGTAACAGCCAAATTAGTGATTCCTATTTCACATTAAATTATTTAAGTTATGCCCATAAAAGCCATTATAATTGACGACGAAAGATTAGCTAGAAATGAGCTAAAAAAATTATTGGAACAGCATCCAGAAATAGAAATTATTGATGAAGCAAGTAATGTAGATGAAGGAGTAGAAAAAATTGACTTATTGCATCCTGATTTAATTTTTTTAGATATTCAAATGCCAGGCAAAACCGGCTTTGACTTACTTTCTGAATTAGAGAAATCGCCGAAGGTAATATTTACCACTGCTTATGATGAGTTTGCTTTAAAAGCTTTTGAAGTAAACGCCTTAGATTATTTATTAAAACCTATCGACCCAAAACGTTTAGCAGACGCCATTCAAAAATTACAAGCCGAAGTGGAATTAGAGCGTGCAAGTTTATCTGGTAATCTTCGTGGTCCATTATCAGAGAGCGATCAGGTTTTTGTTAAAGACGGAGAAAAATGTTGGTTTGTTAAACTAGAAGAAATAAGATTATTTGAAAGTGTGGGTAATTATGCCAAGGTATATTTTTCTACGAATAAGCCACTTATATTAAAGTCTTTGAATGCGCTTGAAGATAGGTTAGACGATCATGTATTTTTCAGGGCCAACCGCAAACATATTATTAACCTACATTGGATTGAAAAAATAGAACCTTATTTTAATGGAGGCTTGTTGGTGGAGTTAAAAGGAGGAGAAAAAATTGAAATTAGCCGTAGACAAACGGTAAAGTTTAAAGAAATGATGAGCTTTTAGTTCAAACTATGAATAGCATCGGCCATGGCTTTAATTAAGCTAGGGTCCTTTTCTACTGCATTTCCAATTACAATTATATCGGCACCTGCTTTGCAATTTTCTAAAGCTTTTTCTGCTGTAGTAATACCCCCACCAATAATTAGAGGCGCTTGAATATGTTTTGACACTTCCTGAATCATTGCAGTAGGAATTGCTCTTTGTGCACCACTGCCCGCATCCATATATATTAATTGAAGACCAAGCATTTCACCAGCCATGGCAGTACAGATAGCAATATCGTTCTTGTTAGAAGGAATAGGGTTGGTATTAGATATATAAGAAACCGTTGTAGGAGAACCACCATCAATTAGCATATAGCCTACTGACATAATTTCTAAACCACTTTGTCTAATAAAAGGTGCACTTACTACATGGTGCCCAATTAATAATTCAGCATTACGACCAGATATTAAAGACAAAAATAATAGTGCATCTGCTTTTGCGGTAATTTGATCAGGAGATCCTGGAAAAAGAATGACAGGAATATTGCAATGTTTTTTGATAGCAGCAACAGTGGTATCTAATGTATCGGTCACCACTAAACTTCCTCCTACAAAAAAGTAGTCTACTTTAGACTTTACAGCTAATTCAATGGTTTGAATTAAACTTTCATTATTTATTTTGTCGGGGTCTACTAATATAGCCAGGGCCTTTTTTGTATTGGCCTTTCCTTCCTGTATTATATTGTATAGAGTATGCTTCATTTCTTTGACCCCCGTAAGGTGCAGCTTTTTATTGGAATCCTCAAAATTATCCAATTTAATTATATGTATTGCGATCAATCACTATTTATTACTAAAAAAACTTAAAATGACTAGGTTTTTTTTCTAAGAAACTAACATGGGTTGGGGATAAATCATGGAAATCAAGCGGGATATGCTGTTTAATTTAATTCACATATCTTTTCCACAGCTGTTGATATTTCCATGGCTTCAATCTCATCATAGAGAGATATTTTCGTATACCCATCAAGGTTTCTTAAAAACCTAATGGGATAACCTACTCACATCCAAAATAGAAAAAAGACCATGGCCACTCCAAAAACAAAAAAAGGCTTAGAGTTTTCTCGCCGATTTACTAAAGAAAATCTTTCTCCATTCGATCAATTTGAATACGACTACAGAGATAGCGTAATCAAAAATCCAAACGGAGAAAAAGTATTTGAAATGACAAATGTGGAGGTGCCGAAACAGTGGAGTCAAATTGCAACAGATATTCTTGCACAAAAATACTTTAGAAAAGCAGGTGTTCCACAACCAGATGGTTCATTAGGTCGTGAAACAACAGTGAAGCAAGTTGCACATCGTATGGCAAATTGTTGGAGAGTGTGGGGAGAGCGTTATGGTTATTTCGCAACAGAGAAAGATGCGCAAATATTCTATGAGGAATTAGTATATAGTATATTAAATCAAGCCTGTGTGCCTAACTCGCCACAATGGTTTAATACTGGTTTACACGAAAGCTATGGTATTACAGGTGGTGCACAAGGTCACTATTATGTAGACCCTACCGATAAAAAATTAAAAAGATCAACAAGTGCCTACGAGCGTCCTCAACCGCATGCTTGTTTTATCTTAAGTGTTAGTGATGATTTAGTGAACGAAGGGGGTATCATGGATTTATGGACAAGAGAAGCAAGAATTTTTAAATATGGTTCTGGCGTAGGAACGAATTTTTCTCAAATTCGTGGAGCCAATGAAAAATTATCTGGTGGTGGTTCATCAAGTGGTTTAATGAGTTTCTTAAAAATTGGAGACCGTGCTGCGGGTGCTATTAAAAGCGGTGGTACAACACGTCGTGCTGCTAAAATGGTTTGTTTAGATTTAGATCATCCAGAGGTAATGGATTTTATCAATTGGAAAGTTAAAGAGGAAGATAAAGTAGCTGCTTTAATTGCTGCTGGTTATGATAATAGTTATGAAGGAGAAGCTTACGCTACTGTGTCTGGTCAAAACTCGAACAACTCGGTTCGTATTCCCAATAGCTTCTTTAAAGCATTGTCTGAAAATGGCAACTGGGAATTAAAGGCAAGAACAGATGGCCGAGTGATGCAATCAATTCCTGCACGTGAAGTATGGGATCAAATTGCAAACGCTGCATGGCGTTGTGCCGATCCAGGAACACAATATGACACAACTATTAACGAGTGGCATACTTGTCCAAAAGGTGGCCGTATCAATGCATCTAATCCTTGTTCAGAATATATGTTCTTGGATAATACAGCATGTAATCTAGCTTCTATCAACTTGCGTAAATTCTTTAATGAATCAGATAATAGTTTTGATGTTGAAGGTTTTGAATACACTACAAGATTATGGCAGACTGTATTAGAAGTATCTATTTTAATGGCGCAGTTTCCTTCTAAAGAAGTAGCACAATTATCTTATGACTACAGAACAACAGGTTTAGGTTTTGCTAACTTGGGTTCTATGTTAATGGTAAGTGGTATTGCTTACGATAGCGAGCAGGCACGTGGTGTGGCTGGTGCAATCACAGCTATCATGACGGGTGTGGCATATAAAACATCTGCAGAGATGGCTTCTTTCTTAGGGGCCTTTGATAGATACGAAGAAAATAAAGAAGACATGTTACGAGTAATGCGTAACCATCGTGCTGCTGCTTATGATGCAGAAGACGCTTATGTAGGCATTGAAATTAAACCACAAGGAATTAAAGCTCAATACACTCCTGATTATTTATTGAAAGCTGCTACAAAGGCTTGGGATGATGCAGTGCAGTTAGGAGAAAAATATGGTTATAGAAACGCGCAAACTACTGTTATCGCTCCAACAGGAACTATTGGTTTAGTTATGGATTGTGATACTACAGGTGTGGAGCCAGATTTTGCTTTAGTGAAATTTAAAAAATTATCGGGTGGTGGATACTTTAAAATTATCAACCAATCGGTACCACAAGCATTAAAGAACTTGGGTTATTCTCAAGCAGAAAATGATGCCATTGTTAACTTTGCTGTAGGACATGCAAGTTTCGCCGGAGCACCATATATTAATAATGAATCTTTATTAGCAAAAGGTTTCACAGCTGAAGAAATTGCAAAATTAAATGGAGCTGCTAAGTCTGCATTTGAAATTGGATTTATTTTCAATCGCTTCACTTTAGGAGATGCATGTTTAACAAGACTAGGTTTCAAAGAAGAAGTATTTGCTGACTGGAGCTTTAATTTATTAGAAGCTTTAGGATTTACAGAAGATCAAATAGACGCTGCCAACGATTATGTTTGCGGTACCATGACTGTAGAAGGTGCACCAGCATTGAAAGACGAGCATTTGTCCATCTTTGATTGTGCGAATAAAAACGGTAAAAAAGGTGTTAGATATATTCATGCACATGGACATATTAGAATGATGGCTGCTTGTCAACCATTTTTATCTGGTGCGATTTCTAAAACTATCAACCTTCCAAATGAGGCTACTGTAGAAGAAATTGCCGATTCTTATTTAATGAGTTGGTCATTAGGTTTAAAAGCAAATGCTATTTACCGTGATGGTTCTAAATTAAGCCAGCCATTATCTACAAAATCTGATAAGAAGAAAAAAGTAGACGCAACTGAGCAAGAAGCTGCACAAACAGCTGATGCAGTTGGTTCTCAATTAGTAGACTTAAGTAAATTAAATGTAGATGAGTTATTAGAAGAAGTGCAAAAAAGAATGGCTGCTTCTACCGACACTACATTCAAGCGTCAATTGTCTCGTATTGTAGAGCGCAAATCATTGCCAGCAAAGCGTCGTGGCTTTACACAAAAAGCTAGAATTGGCGGTCAAGTTTTATTCTTAAGAACAGGTGAATACAACGATAATACTTTAGGAGAAATATTTATAGACTTAGCAAAAGAAGGTTCTACTCTTCGTAGTTTAATGAACTGCTTTGCTATTTCTATCTCTGTTGGTTTACAATATGGTGTGCCTTTAGAAGAGTTCGTAGAGAAATTTGTATTCACTAAGTTCGAGCCTTCTGGAATGGTGGATCATCCAAATATTAAAACCACTACTTCTATCGTTGATTTTATATTCCGCTCTTTAGCTTATGAATATTTAGGTAGAACCGACTTAGTACATGTATTAGATAAGCCTACAGTAGAGAACTTAGGCGAGGAAGGAGATATTACACTAGTAGGCAAGCCTGAACTAAGTAGCATACGCGTAACAGCGCCAGTAGCAGCTCCAGTAGCTAAAGCAGCTGTAGCAGTAGAAGCAAATGGTTCAATGGACAATGTTACTGCAGCTGCGAAAAGTATGCAAAGCGATGCGCCTGCCTGTAGCACTTGTGGACATATTACAATAAGAAGTGGTACATGTTATAAATGTTTAAACTGCGGCACTTCTATGGGGTGTTCGTAAAAACCAAATTTTAAAGAAATGTAAAATTTGATTTTTACTACTCTAATGATTTTTCAAAAGGCCCCATAAACGGGGCCTTTTGCTTTTAACCCTTTACGGCTTTGTTTAAGTTTATTACCATTTTTAAACCAATTAATCCCACTCATAAAATGAGGAGGTCTTTTTTGCATTTCATTCAATTTTTTCTTTAAATTCATTCTTTAATTACAATAGCAAAAACGATTGCCTTATGTCTACTTTTGAAGTAAAAGTTTCTCCCAAAAAATACGATGCAGTAATTGTGGGTTCAGGTGCCGGTGGTGGAATGGCTGCCTATGTATTATCTAAAGCAGGTTTAAAAGTTTGTTTATTAGAAGCGGGTCCAGAATTTGATCCTGCAAAAAATTCTGCTCAGTTAAAAAATCCCTGGGATTCACCTCGTCGTGGAGCCAGTACAAAAATGAGACCCTTCGGTGATTTCGATGCCTCTTTCTGGGGTTGGGAAATTGATGGAGAACCTTATACACAAACTCCAGGTAGCGATAAGTTTGAGTGGTGGAGAGCTAGAATGGTAGGAGGTCGTACGAACCATTGGGGTCGTATCTCACTTCGTTTTGGACCACGCGATTTCAAAAGAAGAAGTATTGATGGTTTAGGTGACGATTGGCCAATTGGCTATGAGGATATCAAACCTTACTATGATAAAATTGATAAATTAATTGGTGTATACGGAACCAATGAAGGTCGTGAAAATGATCCTGATGGAATTTTCTTACCTCCTCCAAAACCTCGTTTGCATGAATTAATGTTTAAAAAAGCAGCAACAGGTATTAATATTCCTGTGATCCCTTCTCGTTTATCTATTTTAACTAAAAAAATTAACGACGAACGTGGCGCTTGTTTTTATTGCGGTCAATGTAATCGTTCATGTAAAGTATACGGCGACTTTTCTTCTTCTTCTGTTTTAGTTCGCCCGGCTATCTTAACTGGCAACGTAGATTTAATCACTGGTGCTATGGCTCGTGAAGTCATGACTGACAATGAAGGAAAAGCAACAGGTGTTTCTTATGTTAATAAATTTGATAACCAAGAATATCAAATCAATGCAAAGGTGGTCATACTAGGAGCCAGCACTTGTGAGACAGCCCGTTTATTATTGAATTCAAAGTCAACAAAGCATCCTAATGGTTTAGGAAATAGCTCAGGTGTTATTGGGCATTATTTGCATGATTCTACAGGAGCTGGTATGGGTGGTGTGGTACCTGCATTATTTGGTCGTAAACGTTACAATGAAGATGGGGTGGGTGGAATGCACGTATATACTCCATGGTGGTTAGATAATAAAAAACTTGATTTTCCTCGTGGTTATCATATTGAATATTGGGGAGGCATGAGCCAACCTGGCTATGGCTTGGGTATGGGAATGCAAGGTTTAAATGGAAAATTTCAAGTGAATGGAAGAACCAAGGAAGCAGGTGGATATGGAGAATCATTAAAAGAAGATGTTCGTTTCTTTTATGGCGCCAATGTGGGTATGGGTGGACGCGGTGAAGCAGTTCCTCGCTTTGAAAATAAATGTAGCATTGACCCTGATGTAGTAGATAAATATGGTATTCCTGTGTTGAAATTTGATTGTAAGAATTCTGAGTATGAAGTGAAGCAAGCAAAGCACATGAAAGAAACTTTTAAAGAAATCCTACATGAAATGGGTGCTGTAATTACTTGGGGTGATCAAGATAATGAGTCTAATAAATATGGCTTATCTAATCCAGGAAATATTATTCACGAAGCTGGAACAGTGCGCATGGGTGCCGATAAAAAGTCAGCTCCATTGAATGCATTCGGTCAATCGTTTGATTGTAAAAATTTATTCTGCGTAGACGGGTCTGTATTTACTTCTCAAGCAGATAAAAATATTACATGGACCATTTTAGCATTATCAATGCGTACATCAGAATATGTATTAGATCAGTTACAAAAACAAAATTTATAATTTTGTTTTTAAATAAAATAAACTAACAAAATTTATAA
>Ga0209188_1001233_pt1 | contig 21238 bp, 20 predicted proteins | sample C_130625_EF_Meta_FD_187307 | JGI IMG/M metagenome (GOLD analysis project Ga0209188, IMG submission 187307) | Freshwater microbial communities from Lake Croche, Canada to study carbon cycling - C_130625_EF_MetaG (SPAdes) (version 2) | ecosystem: Environmental > Aquatic > Freshwater > Lake... | reverse complement strand
GGGGGGGGGGGGGGGGGGGGGGGGGGGGGAAGGGGGGGGAAAGGCGGGAGTGGCGGAGAGTGGGTATACGCAGAGGGGAAGTGACCAAAAACGTTGAAACAGATGTCTTTTTTTTTAAATAAAGAGAGAAGAAAATAATTTAAAATGATCCATTATTGGTTGAATGGTAATCCCGAATATGGCTGCGGCAGACCTTTTAGGGCATTCCCAAAACTATTGACCGATTGACCATAAGGATTTCCGCCAGCTATAGTGTTGCCTCCACCCCCAATCATTTGCTGTTTCATTGCTCTGTTATAGTAGGTATTTTTCTTGGTTGAACGGCGATAATGATTTTTATAGTCACTTTTTCGTTTTGATTTCGCCCGAGGAAATACAAACGGCCTATCTGCCATTCCTTTTGCCCTTAGATATTCTTGGCGTGTTGCGAATCCATGTTTTTTCACGTACGCATCAATGTAGGCGTCCTTCTTTTTTTGGAAAAGCTTTTTAACGTCTTCGTTTGTCTGCAAACAGCTGTAGGTAAATGTCTTGTAAAACTTGTCTGTTCGTTGTAGTTTCTTGACGTGATTGCGAAACGCTTTGCTCCAATCAACACCGTACACAATGTTTCGTTTCTTTTTGCTGATATCTTTGTATGGCATGCTTTGCTAGAGAATCCAAAAAAAAGGAAACAAAACGGACTGTAAAACCAAGCAAACAAAGTAATAAAAGAGGGGAGAAAAAAAATCGATATATTCTTATAGATGATGATTATAATTTTTTTCATTTGCAAGAAAAAAGAATTTCGGTACTTTCTTTTCTTTTTTTCCCCGTCAGAGTCAAAGAATATCTACATGGGTGAGGAGATGACGACGGCAACACGGCTTTCGCAAATTCAAACTGTCTAAAATTTGTCCTTGCACCGATTTGTCGGTATTGTCTGAGGTAAGATATTCGATTTCCATAGCTCGGTCGCTTCTTTGACCTTTCATGCGTCTGGTCTCGTCTTGGAAATAGCGATACATGGCTCCCAAGACTTTCCCACAAGAATAACATTTGATGGGGCCCAGCATTTTTTTTAAACGAAGAAACGAAGAATGTCGTTCAATAATGATTTAGACAGTAAAAGAATGGAACGAAGGAAAATAAGAGAAATCTTCAGAGTCATTGTTTTAAATCTTTTCTTGGATCTTTGCCTCAAAGTTTCAACAAAACTCCTCTACTGATAATTTAAAAATTATTATTTTCGTGGGAAAATGTCGTCTGAAGCTTCGATTGAGTCCAGCCCAAAGGAGCCAGTTCCCGTCGCCCCTATCTCCCTACCTACCATGGCAAGGGACTGTGTGAAACGATTGGCGCGGGACATTCGAGACATTATTCGCGATCCTCCCCACTCTCATGGAATTTATTACTATCAAAGTGAGACCGACATGTTAAAAGGTTACGTGATGGTGATTGGCCCGTCCAATACTCCCTATTATGGCGGTTTCTACTTTTTCGACATGACCTACCCGTTGGACTATCCGTTTAGTCCCCCCGTGGTGAAATATTGCACGCAAGGACAAGGCGTTCGCTTCAATCCCAATCTTTACACTGATGGCAAAGTCTGTGTTTCGTTGCTCAATACATGGAAAGGAGAACAATGGAGTTCATGCATGACCATTCGGCAAGTCCTTCTTCAGATGGTTTTGTTGTTGAATGACAAGCCTCTGCTCAATGAACCTGGAGTTCACAAACTACACGACGACGTGGAACCTTACAACAATATCATTGAATTCAAAAATATTGAAATCGCCGTGATTGATATGCTCACGCAATGTCGCGACGGAATATTGCAACCTTTCCACGAGTTTTATCCGATCATGCAAGAGAATTTCCTGCAACACGTGAATGAATACATGGACCTCATGCACAAACGACTGGAAGAATTTCCGCTTCCTGTACGTCGCACTGCCAACATGTTTAAATTGAGATTTGATTTGGATTACGGCAGCCTCCTGGAAAAGATCCGTGATTGTCACCAAGATCTTTTGTCCTTGACCACGACCAAAGTGGGGGGATGCCTAAAGTCACCCGAGATCGAATCAGCTTAAAGAGATTTTACGTTTTGCATTTTTTATACTAAATAATACGAAATTTTTCTTAATCGCAAATCATTATTTGAAATAGCATTTCCCTGTCCCTGTCTCTCCCCATCCCACCATCCCCCCCTATCAGCCCCATCATTCCTATTCACCAATGAAGTTTTGTGACCGCTGTGAAAATATGCTGTATCTAAAAATGAGCAGCCAGGACTTCAACGTACTCATTATGTATTGCAAAAACTGTGGATTGGAAATCAATAGTGCAGATCCTTCCTCAGGAATGAAGAGTGTGGTTGTTATGCGCCGCCAAATTACCCAGAGCGAAAAATCATTTGATCATATGTTCAACGACTGGACGAAGTATGATCCGACAATACCACGCACAAACAAAGTTTTGTGTCCGAACAAGGATTGTGTTTCCAATGAGCGGGTCAAGAAGGAGGAGGAAGAGGTGGGACAAAAAGCCGTTACGGCAGATAATTACGATCTTAAACGCGACATTCCCAACTCGGAGGAATCATCCATGAATGTCATTGCCCCAGCACTTTTGTCGGCAGCAGTGGCAAGTGTCGATTCATCTTTAGGTCCAGCGAATCGTGAAGTCCTTATTTTTCGTGTAGATGATATTCAAATGAAATATATATTTTATTGTGCCAAATGTGACCATCGCTGGCAAACAATGGCAATTAGCGGATCCTTTTAATTTCCTTTACGATCACATTTTTAATTTTTTAAAACTTGATCACGAAAGAAAATGAATCTGCTTTTTTGTTCTTGTTTTGCGTTTTTGCTGTGGTTTCTTGCTGTCTATTTCGTGGATTCCTTTCCTCGGATTGGCAACGACGATGTCGTCTTTCGGAATTCCCAATCGGGTTCTAGTTTGCGTGCGCAGGTTGACGAGAGCGACGTTCGTCCATCTCAATCACCAGGCCCTCGTCAAGAAAGTCTCTCTTACATACAAAGCGTATTTCGTCAAGATAATTTGGTCGAAGAATGCAATCATCTCACGAATGAAGCTGTGCATGCGATATTTCAAAGTGTGGTTGATCAATTTGTCGAAAAGATAGCCGATGAGTGCAAGAACCCCGATTTTAAGAACGTGACGATAGACCGCATCAAGATTCCGAATGAGGACGAGAACTTTTACGCTTTGCAAAACAAGATGCGAATGTCTTCTGCAAATTTGTCTTTGTTTCGCCCCCATCGAGAGCGTAGGGAATTCGTGAGAGGACAAGTCGTAAAAATTCGAGATTTTTACCAGTATTGTTACGATACTTACTTGTCATCCTGCCCGCTGTATTATCATCTAAAAATAAAACAGAAGTTGCAGTGGACCTTTCTTCGTTGGAACCATATGCCGTCGCTCATGAAAGTATTGTCCCAACGAGAGAATCTATGCGGAGAAAGCCCACGACAAATCAAAAGCGCTGTTTGGGGGGTGGAAGATTTCTTTTTGTATTCTCTTTAAAAAAAAAGATATTAAAACGCTTCGCCTAGATTCACTTTTTAAAGGTTTTAGTTGCATTTCTTTTGCGTCTTGTAACTCTGGCTAATAATTAGTTTCCTTTCTTTTCCTTTCTCATGTCTTCTTTGGGTGGGTCTGTTCGTCATTTAGAATCTTTACTTAAGCAAAATGGCGGCGATGGCAAAAAGGTAAAAATTACTATAGATGAAAAAGAGAGTGGCGGCAATCGGAATGATGTCGGTGACGGCGACCGCGGTGGGGATGATGATGACGATGATGATGATGACGATGATGATGACGATCAAAGCAGCAAAGGAAAATGGTCTGGAAATGACGATGAAGAAGATACATCAGGATTATATTTGGACGTAGAAGACGACGAAGACGACGACAAGGGAAGTAAAAAGAAAAAAGACAAACACAAAGGGAAAGACGATGATAGTGATGAGAAAGATGACGAGGAAGAAGATGACGATGAAGACGAGGATGAAAAAGACGAACATTCAGTCAAATCTCTAGCCTCTGGTGAAGAAGAGGACAAAGAAGATGGGGATGAAGATGAGGACGAGGATGAAGATGAAGATGACGATGACGATGAAGACGAGGATGAGGATGATCTGTTTATGGGAAATACCGCTCTTCAAAAATTGACCCATAGCATGAACAGTGAGCACTATTTGGCTTCTACTCATCCTGAATGTATCATGCATGATGAAGACGAGATTCGATCATATTTGACGGTCATTCGTGATCCTGAGAACAACATTGTTGATCCCATGCACCGTACGATTCCACTTTTGACAAAATATGAGCGGACTCGTGTTTTAGGCATGCGGACGTTGCAATTGGACAATGGAGCCGTTCCCTTTGTTGATATTCCCGACCATATTATCGATTCTTCATTAATTGCGGAAATGGAATTGCGGATGAAAGCTGTCCCGTTTATTATCCGTAGACCCCTCGCCAACGGTGCATTCGAATATTGGAGATTATCTGATTTAGAAGATATTTCGTTTTAATATATTTTCCGACTCCCGAATGTAAAGATTAGATAAAAATTATTTTCTTTATTTTCTACAATCTGAAGATCAAAACAGAAAGTTTCTCCATCTATATCTCTTCTTTTGCATTGCATTTAGTAAATTTACTGGTTTAATCATGGCTGGGCAAGCTGTTTCTCTCTATGGATCGGTTGGGAAACCTCCACAAATTCCTGGATACATGTCTAGACTGGGAGGAGGTATGAATGGTTTTATTCCCCAAGCTTACGGAACGGTGAATAACAATCATGACTTTGCAAAAACTCGTTTTTTCCTTCGTGATGCCTGGAACAACAATTACATGTCGTATCCAAATGCACAATCATTCAATTGTACGCCATTTCGCAGAGTTTACAATGCGGGTGATCTGTATACGAGGAAGTATTATTCGTGTGGTGGACCCTGTCAAACATTTCAAAGTCGACCCAATCTTCATGGATTAAAAGGCAAATTCGGTTCCATCATGAGTAATTGTGACGCAACTGGAGTTGCACCTGCTTCTTGTAACGTGAAGTTTGTTTATGAGCATTCCGACTATGTGCGTTATTTAAAACAAAAAGCGATTGTGAAAAATTATAACGACCTTACGTATGGTGGAGATGACCATTTTGCAGGTCAATCTATTATCAAAGCGATACGGCGTTATTAAAAATGATGTCAGCTTTAGGGGTGGGAGGAGAGATCGAGAAACTTGGGCATATTTTTTTTTGATATATTGAATTAAAAAAGATTATATTTCGTTATTTTTTGTGTTTTCTGCATTTTCCTGTATTCTTTCTTTCACAAGTCTTCACGATATGTCTTCTAAAAATCCATCGGATGATAAACAAAGTAGTGACCAACAAAATATGATGAAAGTATTAGCGTTTAAAAAAGCCCAACAAGCTGCGATAGAAGAAGCTAGTAGGCGCCAATATCAGCAGAAAATAGATATGATGCGTAAACAATCATTATCGCAGGCTTCTTTGAAAGCAAATGTAGTGGCCCCCGCACCAACTCCTGCTCGAGCTCCTACTCCTGCTCCGACTCCAAAACCAACCACGGCTCCTACTCCTGCTCCGACTCCAAAACCGATTCCGACTCCCCCTCCAACTCCTGCTCCGACTCCAAAACCAACCACGGCTCCTACTCCTGCTCCGACTCCAAAACCAACCACGGCTCCTACTCCTGCTCCGACTCCAAAACCAACCACTGCTCCCACCCCTGCTCCGACTCCAAAACCAACCACTGCTCCCACCCCTGCTCCGACTCCAAAACCAACCACTGCTCCTACACCAACTCCGACTCCAAAACCAACCACTGCTCCTACACCAACTCCGACTCCAAAACCAACCACTGCTCCCACACCAACTCCGACTTCGACACCTACTCCAAAACCGACACCGACACCGACACCGACACCGACACCGACTTCGGCTCCGACCCCGAAACCGACACCGACACCAACGCCCAGCCCCACCCCTGCTTTTGTAGCCCCTCCTCACCAGAATAACGTACAATATCTCAACGGCGCCCTCGTAAACCTCCCTTTAGCAGCTACTAATACAATTTTTGTTCTTCCGAGAGAAGAGACACAAACAGTAAGATTACCTAGCGGTCTTGTCTATGACGGAAATATATATACCGTCGTGAATAACACAAGCCATTCCATTTCCATTCTACCTTCTAGTTCTTCCTCCATGTTTCAAGGATATTTCTTTTGCCGACCGTCGGGTGAGACGGAGTTAACTTTAGAATCCAAACGATCTTTGACATTTACTTATATTAAACCTCATTGGTTGGTAAAATAAGTGACGATCTTTTAAAAAATCTGTCTATTCATAGCAGTAAAAACTAAAAAAATCCATCCCTCTTTTTTAGCACACCGATACTTTCCTCTTCTCATTTCCGTCGATTCAAGACAATCATGACAACCATTGCATTTTATCAGTACTGCAATATCCCATTTTTGGGAGGAAGCTATAATTGCTCTTCCGTTCAAATGAGCCGAAACACACACAACACACCGCTTCAAATGCTACAACATAATTTAGGCGCTTTGAATGGTGTTCATCCCAACCCTCCTCATTTTCAATATGACTCGGCTGGTGGAGATTTTGCATCCAAACGGAGTCAATATGTTCGCACCAATACAACGCAAAACAATTTTGGGGTTGGCAGAGCCATTCATGCTCCTCGCTCTCAACCATCCACTCACTATGTCGCTGGATTACAGCGATCATTTCCAATGTGCCAAACGACGTCTTATGTCGCTCCCGCCTGCTCTTCTATGTATTTAGCGGCCAAAAAATCAGCGGCCATTGGAAAAACGTCGTTCAAAGAAGGCTTGCCTCCAGCCACGTTTTATTCCACAAAAGCACCAAACGTAAATGACGCCAAAACAAGACTACAAAGGGTGCGCAATCGAGGAAGTGTAGCCCCTGCAAAATGTGGTTCCATTTATAACCCTTATCGAGGACACAACAGTCATTGGGGAGCGGGCGGAGTTAAATCTACATACTAAAAGCGAAGCAAAAAAACAATTACACAGCGGATTCTTTGTAGGATTGGCGAGGGTGGACACAAACAGCAGAAAGTTTTGTCTCCATCCATTCTTCAAACTCCAAGCTTTGCATAAAATCTTGATCGTCGTCAAAAATGCTGTGGCCCTTTCGATCTCCTTCTTCTACGCATTTGCTGTCAATGTCACAGCCGTCGTTGACCTCGTCGATCTCGTCGTCATCGTCGTCGTCGTCGTCGTCATTGTCGTAATCCGCGTCCATGTCCTCTTCCTCTTCAATTTCGCCGTCTTCCAACAGAACCACTTCTCGGGCATGTTTGCCCTTCATGGGTTTTACGCGCGCGCGCATGATCGGACTCAACTTGCTAAACCATTGACCCACTTCCATTTTGATAGTCGTCGGATCTACACTGGCTGAGCCTGAAGTGGTTGACGCCGCCATGGGTTTTGGAGAATGAACAAGTTCGTAGAGGAGCATGCTCGTCGATAACATAGAGTCTTCACGACGAATCATCAAGTTGATCTGTTTGGTGGTGCAAAAGTTGACGAGTTGTTGCATGTCAGGACTGGAAAAATATAGATCGACATCCTTGTAATATTTGAGGTCGAGAACGCCGCCAGTCTCCTGCGATCCCACAAACGAAATCGTAATCATGTCTGCAACGCGGTCAGCAGGATTCATCTCATGAAAAGACACCAAAAAGGAAACCAAAAGATGCAGATTATTGCTGAACTGGGACATGATCTTTTTTTGAAGCGCGACAATGGTCTCAGCGTCTCCACTTTCCTGATCTTTTCTTTCGTTGTCTTGAATCCAGCGTTCTTGCTGCTCAAACATCGCATGGGTCGCGGCCATGATAATCTTGACCTGGATATTCCCGACGCGATTGCGAATCAAAAGCTTGGTTAATTTGGACATTGCTCGCCATCCAAAAGGGACACCAATTTTCATGAGCACCGCACAATCCATGGAGGGAATGCCAGGGTGGAAAAGAGAAGAGCCCGATCCAGATCCCGTCCAAAAGTCAAAGTGTTCGCAATCGCTGACATTGACAATCTCATGGCCCACATTTGTCATCGTCAACAAAAGCGTTTCGACAGAACGGAACTGATCCAGTTGAACATCGGTCATCAATTCCAGGTCCCATGCAGACGGATGCATTTCTCCATTGCTTGTGCGAGTGAATTCAAAAGCCAGCAAAGAAGCGTTGAAAGGATACCAAGAATACTTGGCTTTGCCAGCAACAACTCCACAGGCCAAAATATCACACGCTTTGTCTGGAATAGAAAGCCTGGGAGAAGGAATCGATCCCGCTTTGGTCGTTGGAGACGAGGCAACCGTATGCATGTGGGTACGTAGGGTCGATAATGTTGCCGAAGATGCCAACTCTTGAACTTGCTCCAAGAGATCCTCCGTATACGTAGTCATAAATGTTTCCACATGCTTGACAATAATTTGCGTAACCTTTTGAATCTCTTCTTCTGACAACTTGGCATCAACATCAGGGGTCGTTTCTACCATGCGTTGCAAATGCGTAACTTGCTTATTTAGGTCAGCCATGATGGATTGGATTTTCGATAGCTCTTCCGAGAAACGGAGATGCAAAAGGGCATTTTCTTCTCGGCGAATCAAATTTTGCGAGGCGGCATAGTCCATTCGTTTCACAAGTGGACTTAGTTCTTTCTCTTGAATCTCCTTGATACTTCCCCCAAAATTCGTGGACAACTGTTCCACATGAAGGGAGATCGCCTCGACATGTTTCGCTAATTGTCCGACATGCGAATGAGTGGTAGAAATACAGTTTTGCTGAATTTCTTCCAAGCGGCGATCCACATGATTTTCCAACGAAATACCGTTGCGAGTCACGCGTCGATGAAGGTCGTCTAATGCAAACGTCAAACGAATGTTTTGCTCTACAAGAGCTCCAAAAAGGACAAGAAAAGCCATGACCCCGTAAAATATGGGATGGCGTCCACGAAAAAAAGAAACAAAACCTTCCATCAAATGAGCAGCAGCCAGAAGGGGAGCAGCAGCAGGCATTTCTTGGGATACTGAGGGGTGAGGAAGGAGGGGGGGGCGGCGGAGCAAGATTGATGATTTCAAATTGTGATTTTTTTTCGGTCCTAGAGAAGTAATGAATTCATAAAAATTATTTTTTTTACTCTTTTTGATTTATTGATGTCCGATTCCCAAGAAATTGCATCTCCCCGTCCTATGCGGCGAACGCCCACGAGTAGCAATAAGTCTCGTTCAAAAACATTAATGCGCTCTTCGAATCGATCTTCTTATCGTAACAAAAGAGCCATTACTGCAGCCATAGAAGCTTCTTCCGCCACACCCCAATCTCAATTGTTTGTCATTACTCGCCATGGTCATTCCACCAACAACATGGCTGATGATAAAAACATGGGCTCCCCAGGGGATACGCAGATTCCCACCTATTATCCCGACGCCAATTTGTCGGTGTGGGGAATTCTAACAGCGCTTTCTACCGACAAACAAACCATCGTCTCGAAACGCCAACAACAAGAACATACCATTCCTGTGATTTCGACAGTCTATGTAAGTTGTCTTGTACGCACCTGGATTACGGCGATTTTAAAATATTTGCCGTTTAGTGACCCCAAAAAGCCTTTTCTTTTGGTGATTTCTCCTTACTTAAAAGAAATGCATTTCAATGCCGACGACTTTGGAAACAATCCTCTTAATTTGATACGCGACCAGTTTGAGCAATTGCATTTGTTTTTCCGCGATTTAGAAAACATTCGCCGTCAATTGTACGGGGCTCCCATTTTGGGCGTATTTGCCAACAAACTGAATCGCATTCTTGATGCTCGCAGATCGGTTCGATTGACCTTTCCGCTTTTGGGGGAATCTTCTTTTGATCTCTATCCCACCTCACGACGGCCGAGTGGTCATCTCCGATCATCGTTGAGGTATGATTCCAATATTTCTTACCGAGTTCGATCGTCTTCGTATTCTCGTTCACGTTTGCGACCATACAGTTTGTCACGATCTCGATCCACCCGTCGAGACGCCCAGGGCGCGGAATACCTCACAAAAACCCTGCATACAATTAACAAAATGCAGAAGAACGCGAAAAATAAAAATCAATTATTCGATATTTTGGGGGCCAGCGGGTCTCCTCTCACCATCCCGTTTGAAAACGAATCTCCGACCTATCTCAAGTATTACGGAGAAAGTTCGGTGTTTCTATTTATTCACTGGGTTCGATCGGTAATGAAAGATCAATCGCCCGTCATCTATGCTGTGTCCCATTCCGAAGTCATGCAAAGCACAATGATTAACATTTGCAAAAGGATTCACAAAAAGAACAACCGCAAAACCGAAATCAAAAAAGAGAACTTAAAGACATGTCATCCAAATCTAGGGACCATTCCCCAAACAAATATGTGGGACATCGCCATGGAAGTTCAATCGTCGGAGGCTACCCAAGTGCAATTGCGTGATGTTCGCATCGACTACGGAGAGCAGCGACCTCCTTCGTCTGCCATCGACTTGTCGCAAGAGTTTACTTGTCGTGGTCGTCGAACGATCGCTCCAACGGAAACGCCTTCCTTATTTGGTAATTTTATTTGAGTTCTTCGATGTCGCCGAAAATGTCGAGATTGTCTCCCGAACTTCCTCCGATCCCACCCAAATCGAGCGATTCGATTTTTATACCATCAAGATTGGATATGTCTTCTTTTCCGATTTTTATCTTGAAACTATCATCGTCGTCGTCATTGTCCAATTTACTTTGCTCATGACGTATGCGACTAATTTCTTCCAAACGATCAATGCTTTTGGGGGCACTAATGACGTCGTCTTTATTGTTGGAGTCTCGGACAAAATCCATGTCATTGAATTTTAGAGAAGTGGCGGCTGTTGAAGAACTGGAAGGGGTAAGCAAGTCACTGGCAAGGGGAGCGGAAGAAAGGTCAGCAGAGAGATCGATTTTGCTGAGGTCGGGAATTTCTAGAATTTCGCCCAGGCCGCCTTCCGAGAGACTGGATTCAAAAGGGATTGCTGCCGACGGTGCCGATAAAATGGAGGATGGAGCATTGGTAAGAGGGCCAGTGATACTATCGGAAGAAGTCATGGATCCCGCTGCCCCCGTCGCCGCTTTGGGGGGGACAACAGGTTCTACATTGACGATTTCTTCTTTAATTTCTTCGACTACTTCCTCTTCCACGGATTCGTCCATGTATGCCTGGAGAAGAGCTTCCAAGGGAATGCTTTCCCTTACCGCATGCATGATGCAATCTTCGACAATACGCTCTAGATTATACAAATTTCGTTGCAGTTTCAAGGGAGAAACGTTCAATTCATACAAATAGACATTTTTGTAGACTTTGCGAGCCAAGTGAATATACACCTTGTGAACAAAATCGTTGAGCTTAGGAATATTCACGTTGATTTTTTTTTGCTTTTGCCCAACACGGATGGCCGACAACAATTTCAACTGAATAATGTGGACACAAACAATCAAATCTTCCAAATACTTACAGGAACTACGTTCAACGATACGTTTTGTTTCTGTATCAATGATACTTTCGTTCCATTTGGGGATGCGAGATACAAAATTTTGAAACGTCATGAGATATTTTTCCATCTCATTGTTGTCTTTGCACAACTTTACTGCCTCGTCAAAAATGGATTTCATTCCTTCAATTATGTGAGGAGTCAAAACATAAATGAGACGCGCAACCCATTCATTTTTGGATTCTTGCAGGGAACTCACGACAAAATCGTCCATCGTTGCGTGCGGAAAAAGTTTTTGGCCCCTAAAGGTCAAATCTAAAAAGTAATGTTTTTTGGTGGGGGGAAAAACGAGATGATTCGATTTTGCTTTTTTTTTAAAGGGAATCGGCCATATTTGTCAACGCGACCCGAACGAACCTAGGCTTCAGGCCTCCTTTTGTATCACATAAAGCTTAAATTTTCCCATTGGGTATTCGATTGAGAAACAAAATGGAGAATCATTGAGAGGAGTAATTCTTCGTTGCGGATTTCGCGGCGGAATTTTTCAAACATAAATTGAAGTTGGTGTTTGTCGACGCATTTTAATTCGGTTTGCCTTTTATTCTTCAGCCAGTCCATCAGTTCCAAAGCAGAATATCCTTTCTCATAAAGAATGCTGGAGGCAGAAGCGACAGTCCAGTCCTCGCTCATGTATTGGGCGAGCCACGCTGCACGTTGCTCCAATTTTGTGTCATCGTTGACAAAAATCGGTTTCCCCAACGTTTGAACGGCAATCATTCGACCGCCTACCCCTTCTTCATTGTCATCTAGAGGCAGACGAGGAACAGGTACATAAATTTCGCAAAAACGAGACAGAATCGGTTTTAAGAGCTTGTATTTGTCGACGAGCACGATAAAGAATCTTGTGCTATGGGAATACAGTTCTATACATCGACGAAGAGCCGACTGGGCTTCGATGGTCAAATGATCGGCATTTAAAAAGACGATGCTTTTGAATAAATTTTGCTGATCGCAGTGCATATGAGTTTTGGCGAAGAATTTTACATCATCACGAATAAATTTGATGCCTTTGCCGTGGGCACAATTTACAAACATGACGTATGTTTTGATAAGTTCGGAGTCGCCTTGATAAAGGCTTTTAATAAAATATCGTAGCAAATGTTTTTTCCCATGGAACGCTTCTCCATGAAACACAATGTTGGGGATTTTGCCATGGGCGATGTAAAAATCGAGTTTTTCTTTTATGTTGGAATGGATAGATTCTTCGTTCATTTCGCAAAGAGGAGGGGGGGGGTTGGGGGAAGGACTAGAATGATGAATGAAAAAGAAGAAAAACAATGTCAAACTTTGTTTTGCTTAATAAAAACGTTTATTCCTTTAAATGGTTGCTAGCGAAATCGACGATGATAGGATCGATTGGGAAACACGGATCCGCAGACGGACATTACAATGCTTGTAAAGAGGATCGCAAAGATGAATCCGATGATCGTTGCTTGAATGAACTTGGTGATTTGCATGGCCGCGTCCAGAACAGGTTGAGTAGAAGGAGTGTAGGCCATCTTCGAGGGAGCTTGCATCTTCAAAAGGGATTTATAAAATAATGATTTTTCTTCCACATTTCCAAAATCAAAATCAATAATCAAAAACAAAAATCAAAAACAAAAATCAAAAAACAAAATCAAAAAACAAAATCAAAAATCAAAATCAAAAAACAAAAAACAAAAAACAAAAACAAAAACAAAAACCAAATGATAAATATTTTTGTTTTTCTCTTTCAAAAAATTCATAAAGTGATGGGCATTTGTCATTTTCCATTTTTGTTGAAGGTTGTCAAAAGAAAAGGAGAAAGTAGTTTTTTTCCCATTTCATTCTTTTCTTTTATGAAACGACAATCATAATTTAAACACAACAAATGAAAAGACAAGTATTTGGCGGCAAAGAGGAGATTCAATCAACCAAAGACAAAATGAGTAAAACGACTTCTTCGAAAGAATCTTCTGAGCTGTCAGCGCGCTACCAGCAGAAGACAGAAAGAGAACATATTCTTAGTAACCCCGATACCTACATTGGAAGTGTAGAAATGACGATTGCGCAGGACTGGACGGTGGTTCTTGAACCTGTGGTAAATTCCGTCGAGAAGATGGGCGGAGGGGGCGCAGGGGGTGCAGCCATGGAAATCGTGGACGCTGTCGATGATATCGATGATGATGCGGAAACCGAAAGTACTGTTTCAGCTTCTGCTGCGGCCATAGCTGCGGCTGCTCCGAAAGGAGAATGGATGATCGCTCTTCGTACGGTGCAATACGTGCCCGCTCTGTTGAAACTCTTTGACGAGGTCATTGTGAATTCCCGTGACCATGCTGTCCGCACACGCCAACAAATCCAGCAAGGCCACCCCAATGTTCTGCCCGTTTCTTGCATCGACGTGACCATTGATCCCCTCTCAGGAACCATTACTGTCACCAATGACGGCAGCGGTATCGACATCGCCCAACATCCCGAGACAGGCATTTACATTCCCGAAATGATTTTTGCGCGCCTTCGCACATCAACCAATTACAACAAAGAAGAAAAGAAGATCGTCGGCGGCAAGAATGGTTTCGGTATCAAACTCGTTTTCATTTGGAGTGTCGGTGGGAGCGTGGAAACGATTGACCACGTTCGTCATCTCAAATACGTCCAGCATTTTGGCAAGAATCTTGAGACCATTTCTCCTGCCAAAATCACCAAAACATCAGCCACGGCCAAACCCTATACTCGTATCACGTTTACGCCCGACTACGCCCGCCTAGGTCTTCCCGATTCACGTCTAGATGAACCCAGTCGACACCTCCTTTACAAGCGCGTTTTGGATGTTGCCGCTATTACGGACAAAACAGTCAAGGTAAAACTGGACGGGAAAGTTTTGCCTATCAAGACGTTTGCCCAGTATGTCGACCTCTATTTGGGAGGAAACAAAACCAGCGTATCTCGTATTCATGAGATCGGCAACGATCGTTGGGAATATGTTGTGGCTCTCTCGCCGATTCACGAATTTGCTCATGTGAGTTTTGTCAACGGTATTTGCACATCGAAAGGGGGCAAACACGTCGATTATATTCTCGGGCAAATTACCAGAAAATTGCAGGAATTGGTGGAGCGCAAGAAGAAAGTCAAGGTCGCCCCCGCTGCCATCAAGGAGCAACTCATTTTGTTTTTGCGTTGCGACATTGAGAATCCCGCTTTTGACAGTCAAACCAAGGATTTTTTGAACACGCCGTCGGCCAAATTTGGGTCTACTTGCACGGTGAGCGATGGTTTTGTCGAGAAAGTAGCTTCCAAATTGGGAGTCTTGGATGCCGCTTGCGCCATTTGCGAGGCCAAGGAACAAAAGGCCGCCAAAAAGACGGATGGTAGCAAGACTCGATCTATTCGCGGCATCCCGAAACTTACCGATGCGAATTGGGCGGGGACGGCGTCTCAATCACATCTTTGCACCCTTATCTTTTGCGAAGGTGATTCTGCCAAAGCGGGAATCGTGTCGGGATTGTCACAAGAGGACCGCAACATTTTTGGCGTCTACCCGATGAAGGGGAAACCCATGAATGTTCGCGGAGAGACAACCAAACGCGTGGCCGAGAACAAAGAATTTGCAGAAATCAAAAAGATTTTGGGGCTGGAAACGGGCAAAGTGTATGCTTCGACCGCAGATGTGGCGCGACATTTGCGTTACGGGAAAGTCCTTTTCATGACGGACCAGGATTTGGACGGATCGCATATCAAAGGCCTGTGTCTTAACTTGTTTGACTGCGAATGGCCGTCTCTTTTACGCCTTCCTGGGTTTCTCGGATTCATGAACACCCCTATTTTGAAGGCGACCAAAGGCGGGACTTCGTTGGCATTTTACAATGAAGGCGAATATCGAGCGTGGAAAGAGAGCTTGTCGGAGAATGGAGGGACTTCGTGGCATATCAAATACTACAAAGGTCTTGGAACCAGCACCAGCAAGGAATTTCGCGAGTACTTTGAACAAAAGAAAGTTGTGTATTTCGAACACAACGGAGTTAGCAGCGACGCCGCGCTCGATCTCATCTTCAACAAGAAGAAGACAGGGGAGCGAAAAGAATGGCTAAAGCTGCATCAAAAGGAATCGTTTCTTGACACCAGTCGCACCGCCGTCTCTCTCCCTCATTTCTTTGACCAAGAATTTCGACATTTTTCGATTTATGACTGTGCTCGTTCCCTGTGCCATTTGATGGACGGACTAAAGACGTCGCAGCGCAAAATCCTGTATGCAGCTTTCAAGAAACCTCTCACGCGTGAAATCAAAGTGGCGCAGTTTAGCGGATATGTTTCGGAACATTCTAGCTACCATCATGGAGAGGCCAGTTTGAACGCGGCTATTGTTGGCATGGCTCAGAATTTTGTCGGAAGTAACAATATTCATTTGCTGATGCCCAATGGTCAAATGGGTACACGATTGCGTGGTGGCCAAGACAGTGCCAGCGAGAGATACATTTTCACGGAGCTGAATCCCTTGACGAGAGCGCTATTTCCCCAAGAAGACGATGCCGTCCTGTCTTACTTGGAAGACGATGGCGATCCTGTCGAGCCTGCTTTTTACGCTCCTATTTTGCCGATGGTGCTTGTCAATGGATGCAAGGGCATTGGAACGGGATACAGCACCGAGATTCTCAGTTACAATCCGATCGATCTGGTAGCGCTTTTGCGTACAAGGCTGGGACCCTCGGAATCTGGCGTAGCTCAAAACAGTGTCATTCATCCCTACTATGAGAACTTTCGAGGGTGCATTTTCCCACTCTTTGAAGACGACGGAGGAACGGAGCCTCGCCGATATCTTATCAAGGGATGTTTTGAGAACATGGGAGGCGACAAAATTCGTGTCACTGAGCTTCCTGTGGGGATGTGGACTGCTGATTTTAAAGAGTATTTAGAGTCTCTTTTGGAAAAACCCGATCTTGCCTCGCTTGTGGAATCTCTGCAGGCAGACCCTTGTCCCGTTGTCTTGAAAGATTATGTGGATATGAGCACGGATACACAGGTCGATTTTGTATTGACCTTTTCGAAGGGAGCGGTGGAATGGTTGGTTGGGTTGAGCGGGTCGGATGCGTATCCTGCGTGCGTTCTCAATGGACTAGAAAAAGTTCTCAAACTCAGCTCGGTGGCCACCACTTCCAACATGCATCTCTTTGATGCCAACGATGTTCTCACCAAATATGCGCGTGTGGAAGATATTGTGGATTCCTTTTTCGGTGTGCGATTGGGTCTGTATGCAAAACGAAAGGCTCATCAGTTGGCCAAGATGACAGAAACACTCAAATGGGTGGGGAATCGTCATCGTTATATCATGATGATTCTGAACGGACAAATAGAGTTACGTGGGCGTCGAAGAGATGAATTGGAAGAATTCCTGCGGTCGAACGGTTTCGATCCAAAAGAAGAGGGAGGCGGGGCTCCCTTCAATTACCTGCTCCGATTGCCCATGGATAGCGTGACTGAAGAAAACGTATCGAAATTGGAGGGAGAATATCACTCTCTTCAATTGGAGATGGAAGACCTTCACCGAACCAGTCCTGATCAAATTTGGTTAAGCGAACTAGCCGACTTCGAGAGAGCCTATGTGGCTTTTCGTGACCAATGGAGAAGAAATCATTCTAGGGAGGTAGTGCCAGGGGCGGGAGCAAAGAAAGCTGCGGGGAAACCTATTTCTTCGAAGAAGGGTATTGGTTCCAAAATATAAACATTTCTAGTGACTGTTTTGTTTTGTTTTGTTTTGTTTTAGTTTTTGAGATTTAGGATCGAAATCGAGTTGTATATATCCATAAAAAATATATCTTTGAAAGCTTTGTGTAGCGCATTCGGGGTTCGGATCATCCTGCATATGACAAATTGTCGACAATCTTTTAGGACGGAGGGCGCTTAAAACCATGGTTTCATAATAAGTTGTTTGTCGGCTAGGGTCGATAAGACAGGCCGATCCATAGGGCGGTACATTTCACTCACATCTTTGAGATATTTTTTATAGCCGACAGCTTCGCCATACACTTGATTCACTGCATAATCCAAAACCATTTTATTAAGTCGCACAATTTGTCCTGCAATATCATCGCATAAGTTTTGTGCGTTTTCCAAATAGATGGCTCTCATTATGATTTTCAATTGGTCGACGTCTTGATTGCCAATCACGTACTGGCCCATGGACCTTTCATACACACCGAATCGGATGCCGTTTTGGAGAAGCTGGATATTTTGGGAGGAGAAAAATGTATCGGAGAGAACCGTTCGACTCCAAATTCCTTCGGTGGCATCTCGGTAAGTGACTGGTTGGTTCACTGGAATGCGGTCATACATTTGAAACAAATCGCTGGTGTTTGGCCCTTTTGGTCCGCCTCGAAGATCGACTCGTCCATTGGAAGGTTTTGTAGAAAAGCTCATAAAAATAGGGATTGTATGGGATGGGGGGGGAGAAGGAATGAAAAAGCAAGGAGGGGAATGGGTGGTCCTAAATGATCTACACAGGGAGAAAGAAAAAAAATGTCTTGAACTTCTTACAAGTTTGCAATCTTATTTTTTTTCCACCCTTTATCCCCTTTGTACCCCGACAATCCCTTGTCTATTTTTCATTTCTTGGAAAGATTTATGGAGCTCGATACATTTCAAAAGACCGTACTGGCTATCGCGGTAATTTTGTTGATTATTTGTTTGGTGCTGGAGGCTGTCCTTTTGAGCAATCAAGTCGGCACCCAAACTTGGCCGCCTCTGACTGCTAGCTGTCCTGACTACTGGACAGATATTCACGGAACAGGCCTCGTCTGCGTAAATCAAATGAATAAAAATCAGACCATTACGTGGAGTACAGCTCCGAGCGATTGCGACAAATTCCAAGCTTCGACTACCACCTTGGGATATCTTCCTTGGGATGGAATCAACTACGGAGCCCCTTCTCCTTGTACGGGGATGCCACCGTCTACAAATACAGCTACGTTCGCAGGAACCACAAGTTTATTGAAAATAGAAAACGAATAGCACAACGATATTACGCGGGGCAGCGAAATGCAAAGGCTAGCATAGCTGCCGCGGCAATCCCCAAAACCATGCCTCCATGACAATACACTTGCATATGACGATACATGGAGAGCCATGCACGATTTTGCTCTATCGACTGAATATGATTAAGCATATAATCACTTTTTGGACTCAATATATAATAGTAATATTGAACAACAAACGAAATGACGACAACCGTAGCGACCAATGCCCATGTGTTTGAAAATATTTGCCCCTTTCTTCCCTGAATGGTCGTCATCCTTGAATACCATACATAGATACCTGCAACGACCAGTCCCAACACGTATCCACAATAATAAATACGCAATCTCTCTCCCGATAATCGAGAGTATAAGGATTGCAGCGACGACGGCAATTGCCGTTTATATTCTTCTATGACTTGACTTCGATCAACCGCAAGATGGGTGATTATCATTCCTACCAAGAGCGCGGCAAAGGCCAGTAATGAGAGCGAGCAAGGCATCATTTGGAAGAAGAAAAACAAGAAGAAGAAGAAGAATGGAAAAAAAGAAAAATGATAGGGGTGGGGATGGGAAATACACTTTGTAAAGAATTGCACAAAAAAATACTAATGCGTTGGAGAGAAAGTTTTGGTTTAAACAAAGGCAAAAGAAGTCGCGTCTATTCGAGAATCCTTTTTCTCTCCCGTTTCAGGCAACGCTTAACAAGGACGATCTCTTCGAACGAACATCATCATCAAAGAGTGATTTTAGAAAAAAACAATGACCTCACCATTACTGGGACGCTCTAAAGAAGAAGCCGAATTTCGCGAATTGCTTGCGCGCATTATCGAATCCCCATCATCATCATCATCATCATCATCATCATCATCATCATCATCATCATCATCATCATCATCATCATCATCATCAGCGACGGCCTCGACCTCGACATCTTCGTCCACCAGTCTTCCAAAACGAGGTCTCTATATTTATGGTCGCAGTGGAGTAGGCAAAACGTTTTTCGTGGAGTCTGCTCTTCGCGCTCTCAACTATGACATCGTTTCTTACAATGCCAGTGACATCCGCAACAAAGCCATTATCGACACTATTTGTCGCGAAAATGTATCCGACAATAACATTATCAGCTTGTTCTCCAAACAAGTGAAGAAGATTGCCATCATCATGGATGAAGTTGACGGAATGAATAATGGCGACAAAGGGGGGATCAATGCTCTGATCAAACTGATTCGACCGAAAAAAATAGGGAAAAAAGGATCGATACCTTTGCCGATTCAACCGCATCCTGTACCTATTGTCTGCATCGGAAGCTTTCATATCGATAAAAAAATGAAAGAACTGATGAAAGTTTGCTATTCCATGGAATTAAAACCTTTGCATGCATCACATATGCGCACTTTGTTGAATATGGCGATGCCTCGGCTTTCGTCACCCATTGTCGATGACGTCGCCGCTCTCGTCACAAGCGATTTTCATAAATTGAAACTCTATGCGAGACTCTATGACTCGAAAGACAAAGAAAATCAAGAGCATCGCTTTCAATCCGATGATCAATGGCGAGAACTTCTCCATGCCATTCCTCGCAGCCAAATTCGTAACGACGACATTAAAAATGTAACCGCTAGTTTGTTTCGGCAAGAATTTGAATTTGTGGAGCATGAAGGCATCGTTCATGAGTCAGACCGAACCATTGTCGGTATGCTATTTCATGAAAATGTCGTCGATGCCATATCGACCGTACCCCAGTATATTGACATTTTGGACAAGTTGGTTTTTGGAGATTATATTGATCGCATAACGTTTCAAAAGCAGATATGGCAGTTTAATGAAATGAGTTCACTCATCAAGACCATGTTTACGCATCATTTATTTCATGAGAATAAAAAACAAATGGACACGAAGAAGGGATCTTCATCTTCCCAAGTCACCGACATTCGCTTCACAAAAATTCTCACGAAATATTCTACAGAATACAACAACATGCTATTTTTGCATTCAATGTGCCAAGCATTAAACATGGATCGGAAGGATTTACTCAGCCATTTTTCCTTGCTCCTTCAAACTCATGCAAGCTCTCAAGATGTATTTGACGCGGTGGAGAAATTCGAAATTAACAAATTGGATGTGTTGCGACTTTACAGATTTATGGAAAATGGACTAGACCCCGATTCTTTCGAAAACCAGTGTTTTTTAGGCGAAATAAAATCAAAAATGTACAAGGTGAAAAAATCGGCCTGTATCGCCAGCCCTATTCTCGTATTGGAAGATACTTATTCTGCTGGTCCCGCCATTCCTCCTCCTCCTCCTCCTCCCAAAAGGCCATCCCGCGCCAAAAAAACGGTCACCAACGGTAGTACCCAAAAGAAATCATCCGTTTCATCCTTGGCGAAATCCAAGTCGGCGTCTTCTTTATGCATCAGTGACGATGAATTTGGCGAATGGTTGTCGTCGTCATCGGGGGCTGCAGAAGCGATTTCATCCGCGTGCACTGACCTTGACATTGATCCCCATTCCCACTACTTTGGTATGAGCATGGATTAATGGACTTTCAAAGTATACTCTCTCGATCATCGGCTCATCGGCGATATCCGATTCCATTCCATGTATTTTTTTTTCAAAAATGGTTAATTAAAAAGTAAAAAAAAATCAAAAT
>Ga0209188_1001232_pt1 | contig 21255 bp, 17 predicted proteins | sample C_130625_EF_Meta_FD_187307 | JGI IMG/M metagenome (GOLD analysis project Ga0209188, IMG submission 187307) | Freshwater microbial communities from Lake Croche, Canada to study carbon cycling - C_130625_EF_MetaG (SPAdes) (version 2) | ecosystem: Environmental > Aquatic > Freshwater > Lake... | reverse complement strand
TTACAAAAAAATAACACGCAATGAACCAAACCCTGTTGGATTCTACGACAGATAACAGGCAATGAACCAAACCCTGTTGGATTTTACAACAACAATTTTTACAAAAGAATAACACGCAATGAACCAAACCCTGTTGGATTCTACGACAGATAACAGGCAATGAACCAAACCCTGTTGGATTATATTTCAACAATTTTTACAAAAGAATAATTCAATGAACCAAACCCTGTGGATTTTACAACAACAATTTTTACAAAAAAATAACACGCAATGAACCAAACCCTGTTGGATTCTACGACAGATAACAGGCAATGAACCAAACCCTGTTGGATTTTACAACAGAATAACACACAATGAAACAAACCCTGTTGGATTTTACAACAACAATTTTTACAAAAGAATAACACGCAATGAAACAAACCCTGTTGTATTTTACAAAAAAATAACACGCAATGAAACAAACCCTGTTGGATTATATTTCAACAATTTTTACAAAAGAATAACACGCAATGAACCAAACCCTGTTGGATTATACAACAGAATAACACTCAATGAACCAAACCCTGTTTGGTTTTACAAAAAAATAACAGGCAATGAACCAAACCCTGTTGGATTTTATTTCATCGGTGTAAAATCTAAAAATAAAATCAAAAACAAACCCTATTTCGGTTATCGAATATTTACACTTATTATTTGTACCATTAAAAATATTTCTTTCAAAAGAAAGAAAGAAAGAAATATATTCCATTATTTGCGCGTTTTTATCGTTTTTTGTCGCACACGACGATTTTTTCTTGAACGCGATTTTCCACCTTTTTTATCGCAGAGTGTACTTTTATGTATATCCTCAACTGTTTTATCAAAAACCAAATTTGCTTTTTCTATACTAATACTATCATTAAGGTTTATCTTATAATCTAGAGCTTGACCTTTATCAGTAATATCAGTAATATAATTTTTTATTTTTTTGTAACTAACTTCATATTTATCATCATAAAAATCTTCTAGTTTAGAATCTTTAAAATCTTTATTAAACATAGGTTTTGCATTAAAATATTTGATAGCCAAGTACGCACTTGTTGTGTTCTCAGCTGTTGCAACAATATTTTTAAAAGTCCCTTTTAAATCTTTGGCTATTAAGATGAGTACTGCTGTTAATAATTTGTTAAATTTTTTGTTTTCAAATTCTGTCTTTGTAAAAGAATCATAAGAAATATTATTAGTATTATCATTCATTTTAATATTTAATGATGAAACACATTTTTTATTATTAAATACACATAGCAATAATGATTTACTATTATAATTAGAACTAAAAACATTTACTTCGCTACCATTAGCTAATTCATATACATAGTTTAATTCGATTTTAAAATCATTGCAATTTAACCTTCTGTTTAAATCATTCACCTTTTTTCTTGCTCCTTCAATATCAATAGTATTTAATTTTTGAGGAAAATTGGGTAAGAATGAAAAATTGTTAAATTTTTCAATAGGAAAATGTCTTTTAGTTTGTAATTGAAGTTTTAAAGTTTTTAAATTATTTATAAATATTGTATTAATACCAATATCATTAATATTATCTTCAAAACTCTTTTCAAACTCTGTATCTTTTAAATTAACAACAATTAGTTTATTATTTTCAATATATCCAATATATTCTGTTTTTGGGTTTAAATTAAAATATGTAAATTCATTCCCATTTTGATATTTATAAATGTTTTGATATTGTTGATTAAAAGAACCATTATAAATAGATGTATGAAAAGAAATTCCAACTTGTTCTTTTTTTTTAAACTCTACAAATTTATCTTGCGTTTCTTTACTATTTATTTTCGGTATAAAATATGAATAATTTACTTTTTCATCATTTTTTTTTTGAATCTTCGTCGGTCGATTGACACTTTGTTTTTCAATGTATTTATCTTGTAATTCCGTCATTATTCTGTAAAAATATAATCTTTTATTATAAAAATCTCCTAGTTTCGTATCAGGAAGTTTTCTATATTCATTATTATAATATCCATAATGTAAAAAGTGGCCATTTGTGTCATATGGTACATAATAAGTTTCAGGTTTAGTTAATTCAATTAAATCAGTAAAGTTTTTATCTAATACACTATCAAAATATAATGGAATAATAAATTGGATAATTGTTGGGTATATATTATTAACACTTAATATAAATTTTTTCTTGCCATCTTCAGTTTTCATGTCATTTTTAATTTCTAGTACAATCTTTACAATCTCTTTATCATATTTTAGAATTGCCTCGTATGGATACATTTTATAAACCATATAAAAATAAGTAACAAGTAATGCAAAATAATCACATGAATTATCACACCTTGTGTAAGTCATCTTAGGGTGTATAAACACAGGGCTACCACGCACCCCTTCATATTCACAAATATGTGTTTCATTCATTATACATGAAAGACCAAAATCTATATATTTAACTTTTATATCTTGTATATTATCAGGATTATTCGGCAATTGAATCATTATATTTTCAGGTTTAATATCCAAATGTAAAATATTGAATTCATCATGTAATATTTTAATACCATCCATTAGTCTTTTAATAATTATATCATTCAATATTTGTTCATTTTGTTTATATTTTTCATTTTCGAGAAATTTTTCCAAGGTAAAATCCAAATATTCAGTGACAAAATAATGTAGACCATCTATATTAATAGTTTTGTAATAACATAAAAAATATTCTGAACATCTTGCTTGAATTTTTATTAAAATTTCTTCTTCTTTTTTAACTTCGTCAATTTTGTTGTTATTTAAAATTTTAAAAGCGAGATTATAACATTTACTGTTATCTTTGTATTCACAATAATATACTTTTCCAAAACTTCCTTGCCCAAGTTGTGTCTTATTAATATTTTTTTTAATTAATTCTTTTAATTGATTTTCATCTTTCATAATATCCAAGTCTATAGTCCCTTCTGTTAAATTTTGTGATTTACTTTGTTTTATTTTTGATAAAGACATCACTATATTATACTATAATATTATACTATAATATAATTGATAATTTCGAAACACCAACATTCGATTTTTCCTAGAGTATTTTTTATGTGAAAACAAGAATACAAACTTGAAGATTTAATTCAGCCCCTGTAGGAGCCCTTTAATTCATTCAAGGGTGTAATTCTGCATAAGTGTAAAAAAAATACACCCTGTAAGTATGCATAATTATCGAACCCTGTGGAAATTCGTAGAGATTACGAATGAGATTTTATATTCCAACAACGCTGGTTTTCCAGCGATAGAATTTTTTTATTCTGGAACCAAATTTCATATCCATCAGTCCAACATAGGGCATATGAATATGCGTCGACTGATTTTTGAATGACTTTAGTTTTATTAGAACCAAATTCCCAAGTATATATGACGAATTCATTCGGAATTACAGTTTGTATTTCTTGACCTGTAAAATAAATACGAGCCACCGCGTGATTGACACTTTCGATATGCATCATAACAGAATCTGTAATTGGGTAAACAAACTTTTCTTCAGTTGGAAAGATAAAAGTAGCCATATTTTTGAATTGTATAGACATGTTTTTGAATTGTATAATATTACAAATACAATTCAAATAAATCAATTTTAACTCACAAATTATTGAACAACCCTGTTGTTTTGTAGAATAGAACAAAAAATCAATGAATCAAAAACATTATTACACACTTGAAGATTTAATTCAGCCCCTGTAGGAGCCCTTTAATTTCAATTAGACAACTGTTACCGATAAATCTTCAACGGTGTAAAGAGTTCTGAGTAGGTTAAGGAAAAAAATAAACTCTCGCAAAACCGTTTATGCCAGAATTTCCATTATACCCATCGATCATATATCCGGAGTGATCAAAATATAATCTATTGTATCGTATTTTACCAGCATCGCCACCACTACCATAATGCTGATCTGTAAAATTAGTTCTATAACCAAATGAGTAGTATTCATATACGTAATTACCTTTATTACTTGAATTTTCGACTGGATATGATGTAACTCCATATCCAGGATCGAACACTGGTGTAACAAGATATCCACCATTATTTTCATCATAATAAATAAGTGATTTTCCATCTTGTCCTCTCCCTGTTCCGTTAGTTACAGTTAAACCACTAGAAATTGTACCTCCAGAACCACCAAGACCTGTAGCTTCATAGGACATTGCAATACCATAATCATTATAATTTGTATAATAAATATATTTCGTAGTATCTGGAGTGTTTGGTGGGTTTGTTAGATTATAATAATAAAACCCTCTGTACCCTTTTCCTCCTCCATTTGCTGTATATGGAGTTTCTTGACCACTTGGGGTTTTTATAGTAAATGTAGTACTACCTCCATCAGCACCATCAGTTCCATTATCATTGTATTGATACCCTCCTGTCCCCCCCCCTCCGCCAGTACCTATTGTAACTGTATAACTATAACCACCAGTACTAATATCAATTTCAATATAACCGGCTCCACCAGACCCTCCACTACCACCTATAGTCCCCAAAGCGTAACCAGATGAAAAACATCTAGACCTTCCACTACCTCCACCTCCACCACCTCCTCCGACAAGAAAAACTCGTATTTTTTTATATTTATTTTCAATATTTGTAAATGTAGTTACACTACTAGTAATATCACTATAATAAGGTGCTAAACTTGGACCTATATCTGTACCATTAATTTTATAATTTAAATTTCCAACACGAAGGTTAAAAATAGTATCAGGATTACTATTAAAAGTAGTATTGTTACTATTATAATAATAATTAAAAGATGCATCTATAGTGGTTTCATCTGTACCTGCATAAAGATTATAGTCACTTAAATTTGTACCATTATAACTATACAATGCCATTTATATAAATATATTATTTATAATTTTTTATGTAATTCCCGTGTATCATCTAAATAACTGTCAAAATCTACACACTTGACGATTTACGCCCTTTGAAGATTTACAACCTTGAAGATTTACACCCTTGAAGATTTAAATCGGCTCCTTTAGGAGCCCTTTATTTCATTCAATGGGATTACTGTTACCGATAAATGAATTAATAGTACCACAGCCCTTGGCTGTGTGTACCATTTTAAATCTTCATCGGTGTAAATCGGCTCCTTTAGGAGCCCTTTATTTCATTCAATGGGATTACTGATACCGATAAATGAATTAATAGTACCACAGCCTTTGGCTGTGTGTACCATTTTAAATCTTCATCGGTGTAAATCGGCTCCTTTAATTCAATGGGATTACTGTTACCGATAAAATGAATTCTACCACAGCCTTCGGCTGTGTGTACCATTTTAAATATTCATCGGTGTAAAGAGTTCTGAGTAGGTTAAGGAAAAAAATAAACTCTCGCAAAACCTTTAACACCTGTTGTACCTGTTGGACCTTGAGTGTATCCTGAATTTACACTACTAAGTTGAAACTGATTGAAAAAAATAGTAGAATCACCACCAGAACCATGCACTCTTAAACCAGCGTTTAAGTAATTAGAATCTCCTAATTCTATCCAATTATCACTTTTATAAATTCCACCTAAAGTTCTAAACGTAAAAATCCAAGGATTATTTAAGGCTGTCTCTTTTTGTGTCGTCCCTCCGTAATAATCTAAAATGAACCCATCCTGACTTTCACTTAAATAATTTGGAAAGCCAACCCCATCATTTCCATAACCATAACCATAACTTGTATTTCTAACGGATGGAGATAATTCTGTGAGATTACTTAGACTCCCATGAGCACCACCCTTACCGTATGAGAAAACATATAAATCCCCAAAAGTTCCCACCCCTTCATAAGTACTTGGAGGAGTGTCAAAATTACCATAAAAGGATTCACTAAAACCTCCGTACCCACCTCCACCTCCATACGCTATATAATCTGCATCAGTAAAACCAGTTTTTCTAATAGTAATTGTTGTGTTATCTCCATTATTACCTTTTAAACCTCTGCTTCTCGCCCCTGAACTACCAGTCCCCCCTGTACCACCATTGCCTATTGTAACTTTATAACTATAACCACCAGTACTAATATCAATATCAGCATAACCTACTCCACCAGCCCCTCCGCCACCACCTGTAGAACCCAACCACCAAAAACCATAACCATAATTACTCTGAGTACGAGTACTTCCACTCCCTCCGCCCCCTCCACCTCCTCCGACAAGAAGAATTCGTATTTTTGTATACTTATTATTAATGGTTACAAAATCAGCTGTACTATCAAAATAATTCGTAAAAGTCGGGCATAGTCTTGTACCTATATCTGTACCATTTATTTTATAATTTAAATCACTGACAGTTGGTGGAAAACCACTAAGAGTAATAGTATCAGTAGTACCAAAAGTGATATCGTTACCACTAAAATTTGTGTCAAAATCTCCATTTATAGTGCCATCTTTTGCAAGAAGATTATAGTCATTTAAATCTGTACCTTTATAACTATACTTTACCATTTATATACACCCTTGAAGATTTAAATCTGCTCCTTTAATTCAATGGGATTACTGTTACCGATAAATGAATGAATAGTACCACAACCGAAGGCTGTGTACCATTTTACACCCTTGAAGATTTAAATCGGCTCCTAAAGGAGCCTTTTAATTCAATTAGACAACTGTTACCGATAAATTGTACCACATCCAAAGACTGTGTGTAAAATGTTAAAGGATATAAAACAAAAGTCATGATAAAAATCAATCCGTTTCAAAGAATGAACCGTGTAGAACAAATGATTACAATACAGAATGAAGCATTGGAATTATTCAAAAAGAAAAACGCAGATTATGGCGATGCTTTTGCAAAATACGGAACCATAGGAGTTCTAATGCGTATCGAAGACAAGATACAACGTTCCCTTTCAATAACAAAAAACGGCGTTAATTTGGTTCAAGATGAAGGTCTTCAAGACACCCTGTTGGATTTACACAATTACGCTGCAATGGCCCTTATGTTATTGAAAGAATAAACCCGTGTTGTTATCGATACCAATCAATGACCTTTTTAGTAAATTCGCTTCTTTGAACATCATCACCCTGTAGAAAACACAAAGAGGCTCCATCCAACACCTTTTTTTCATATCGACAACAGAAATCAGCCAATCCATTTCCATACCCCAAATCTGTTTGCGCCAAATCCCCTGTAATAACCATCTTTGAACCCACCCCCAGACGTGTCATCAACATTTGAAATTGCTTAGGCGAAGCATTTTGCATCTCATCAGCCAAAATAAAAGCCGAATGAAATGACCGTCCTCGCATAAAAGCAAGAGGTACAACCTCAATAACCCTGTTATCAATCATACTTTTAAGTTGCCCAACAGAATAATAATCTCCGAGAATATCGAAAATTGGTTTAGTCCAAGGCTCCATTTTATCCTGTAATTTTCCGGGTAAGAACCCCAGATTCTCTCCTTCAACCGGAATTGAAGGCCGAGTAATAATCAAACGTTTATAGTGTCCTGACCCAAACAGTTTGGTAAAAGCATCACATGCCAACAGGGTTTTACCCGAACCAGCTGAACCAACACATGCAACAACCGGTATATCCATATGCATTAATGCATCAATATACACCTGTTGCCCAGGCGTTTTCGCTTTAACTCCAACACCAAACCCGTGTATAAACTCTTTTGCAAAAGATTTGCATGGTCTACCTGCCAAATAGTGTGGAAAAATAGATAACATGACGACAAATAATCCAGTCATTTAACATGGTTTACTCGATTATTTTTATACTCTTGAACCTTTGCCAAATAAAGGCGTAAAATTGAATAAAAATATTGACATATCAAAGTTCAACATCTCATACAGATTAAAATATTTTGTTGCAATAAATTACACAGCCATTGAAAAATGTTTAAAACAGTCGTAGCCATAATCACCTTGTTGTCCAACGTGAACGTTAATGGTTCCTGTTTAAGAAACATTATTATTTCACGAATATATATTCAATCCACTATACATCATATTGCTGAAGAAGCCCGTTTGGAAATTCCATTCATTCTAATGACCAAGATTCAAGACTATCCAATCAATCAAATCTTCGAGACAAACCTGTTGGAAAATTTGCATAATAGTTATTGTAACGAAATCGCAATTATTTCATGCACCCTTTTTGTTTTAATCGGAAAATATCAATTATGTATTCCTCGACCACTTACAAAAACAGGGGGTTTGAGGAGATTACCCCCCTCGATTTATTTTGACAAAATTTACAATCAAACAAAAACCATCCTGTTTCTTATGATGATTATATTCTTTAAAAATGTTCTTCCCGCATTTTAAACCTTTTTACATTTCAAACGCCAAATTATGAAACGAATATAAAGGACCCCTTTACTTTTTAAGTTATGATTTCCTTGATTTTTCCAACTTCATGCTATGATTCTTTATGAGTGAGTCCCGAATACAAACAAATGAGTCTTATAAAGAGGAGCATTGTAAATCACTAAAGCGTCTTTTATCATTGCACTCTCAATGGGTTAAGTTGGACCATCGTAGGTGCAATTCCTACTATTGACTTTATGTCTTTCAAGTTTCTTACCAATCGGCGTTTGAAATGTAAAAAGGTGTAATACGTATCCTTGAAACGAATTAAGGATATGTGTAAAAAAAATCTTGATAAAATATAAAGAAATGTTGACAGAAGTATATTTGCAAACAACCAATCCACAAACCACCCTGTTTAAAATATACACTTGTCCAAAAACATGGTTTTCTATTTTTTTACACACCATTTTATACACAATTTCCATAAATATTATAAAATACGCATTTACACGAAGCCCTTTTTCAATTATTACCAATATCCGAATAGCCACCCTGTTGTTCTTAATAATGACGGTTGGATATGCCGCACGATATTTGCGAGTTCAAGACATTTACCGAGCCCACCATAAAAACCAAGAAAAAACACGTAAACATTGCGACAAGGCATTCATAACTTGGTTCTTCTTGGGTTAAATCGGTGAAACACAGATTTTTTTCTTCAAATCATGATTTTTACAAAAATAGAATAGACGAAATCTCCCCCTAAAAGGCAAAGAACCACAACCTGTATCCATCATTGTATCCACCATTGTATCCATCATTGTATCCACCATTGTATCCATCATTGTATCCACCATTGTATCCATCACTTTATAAGAAGAAAACAACCCCATATTTTTCCCAAGGTCCAAATAAACAAAACACCTGTTGTTTTTAATTCCAGGTTCTATTCTATAAACTACCCCGTCAGCTTCTACAATTTTCCGATTTTCCATATAATGCAAGAGTTGGGTTTCTCGTTGAATTTTCGCAACAGACTTCATTTGACAATTTATGACACATGAAATAGCTTTACCTTCATCCATCCCCAAACGAACAATCTGTAGGAAAATGGCTTGATTATATAAATCAGCCTGTCGTCGTATTGGATTCGTCATTGGACAAATCCAATCCTCATCGTTCTCATCTTTTTTATAACAAAACACCATTTTTTCTCCACTACCAAACAGAGAATACTCTTGTTGTTCTAAAATACGACTCATTAAATCGCCACTAACTTTATGCTTACGTCGGAAACACGCCTCTGAAAAACCGCCTGTTATAAAACGATTGTATTGAATCATCCAATAAGCAACCATTTGTTTTGCACAACAACAACCATCGCATAAAAGTTTAGTAAAACGAAATAGGTCATTATTTTCCCCCTCTGAATCAATTTCTAAATAATTCCAATTACGTTCCACTAAAACGCCGACCTTTTTATCACAATGTCGGCGTAAAAATCGACCAGTCTCAAATTCATAAAAGAAACGAACCGCAACACAATTCCGCAAAGAACCGGCTACTAAACGAACTCTTTTAGAAATCTGGTCCAACAGCATAGGAATTCTACGATGAGGCATATATAGAGTAGAAACACCAGACAATACATCATCAACAGAATAGTCAATACCCATTCCATTAAAAACGAGCGAAGCCACGTCTGTAATATATACACTAACACAACAGGTTCCGTCTTGAAAAACTTGAAAACGAAACGCATCATCGAAATCAACCGTCCCTTCATTATCAATAGTAAAAACGGGTTCATTATCCAAACCCAAACTATCTTGTTCAAAATGCAAAACTTTTAAATCCACTGATTTCTTGGCCCACCCCGTGTTTCTAAACATACCCACAGAATACAATAGATAATCATAATAGGCGGTTAAATTATTGACATCGCCCAAAACCTGTCGCAAAACGCCCATAGGAATACGAGACGATTCGGTATCGTTTCTCCAACCCACAAGGGAAAACAACACGTATTTATTAACGACGGATTTTTGGAAACCGATTTTAACATCATACGGAACCAAAAGGGTTGACAAATCTTTATCATACGGAATACACCTATACAACAACCTGTTTTTTTCATCCCGCCCATATGATTTTTGCAAAAGTAATACACCTGTTAAATTCTGTAAATCCATTATCAATATTTTTTGAAAAATGAAAAACTTTACAATATATTTTTCAAAAAATCCGAAATCAATTTTCCTGAAGATTACCACGGAAATGTCTGGTTCTATTTCGCGCTTTTTTTGTAACAGCTGAAAGAATGCCTAAATAATTCCGTGTTTTTCTTAAATCATTCACATCGTTTATTTCAACCTCTTCTAATCCGCATCTAGTATCTTCTTCTAAATGAATTCGAGATTTACCACCACCATAAACCTCTTGAAAAAAGAAGAAAATAGACGACACTTTTTCCCCAACCTCTCCATCAACCTCTCCATCAACCTCTCCATCAACCTCTCCATCAACCTCTCCATCAACCTCAGCATTGGAGAAAATAGCTGGTTCATTCTGCAAAAGATTAAAAGGTCTAAAATATTCCCGAATAAGGTCTTCGTCATTTTCATCTAAAAACTGCTGTATATCTTCTGGGTCATTCAACCGAACATCGAAATCCAATTTAACGGCTTCAGTGAATCTATATCTCCCTCCAGAAGCAGTTTTTTTTGCTCGGTCCAATTTACCTAAAAGTTGAACGGAATCATTATTACCTCCACAAACTAAATAATCACAAACAACCTGTTGTATCGCTTGGTCCTTTACATAAACGAAAAAAAGCGGATAACGAACCATCAATTTAACCTATAAAATGGGCGATATATTTTAGGATGAACTATTTGAACCAATTTCCATAGAACATGAGACCTGACATGGGGGTAGTTCTAATCCCATTCCAAACTTCATAAAGACACACCTGTTGTTTTCAATGACTAATCTGGGCGGAAAAGGCCATTGAGAATACGGAATGGATTTAGTCGTCGGTTTTTCTAAAGCCAATAAATCCCTTAGAGCCATAATACGTCGTTCCAAAGGGTTCATACGTTGAGGATATTTCCGAGAAATTTGTTTGAACCTCCATTCAAATTGCAAAGTGGAAGTCCAATCCGGAAAACCAGCCACATGACATACTCGTTCCCATCTTTCGCCCTGTAAAACCCGAATAGAAGTAGCTTTCGCCCCACCTGAAATTTCCCTGTTGTGTGCCCTTAATCTATGCTCTAAATCCTTGGTAGCTCCAACATATGTATTACCCCCAGTTGAAACCAATAAATAAACAAACATCTTTTTCTCAAACCCGTGTTGATATACAGTGTAAACACAAAACCCCAACGAAACATATTTTTCACAACCTTGAATCAACGACCTAAAAATAACCTTTTTGTATTGTAATAAAATGAAATTGAATAGTGGAACATATGGATGTGTATACAAAAGCGAATTAATAACCTGTAGCAATGACCCGCCTGCACCAAAAGACAAATATATAGCCAAAGTCGTGGAAATGAAATATTCGATAATCGAATTCGAAATCGGTCAGGAAATAAAGGATAAAATCCCCTGTTACGAATACTTTTATGCTCCAATGGAATATAAATGCGCTGTTGAAACAAGAACATTGGACGAGAATTTAATAAACGAATGTAATGCTGTCAAAGATATAAAAAACCTTGACGAAATAGGAATCGGAAAAATTCGCAATATTCATAGACCAGACAATCCAGACAAAATATACACTCTTGAACAGATTGTCGAAAAATGGTTAAACGACCCAGAACCAACATCACAGCAACTGTTCAAAATTCGTTATTTAGATACATTCCAATACCTGTTGAAAAGTATTCAACGTTTAAATAACATGGGAATTATTCACAATGATTTGAAAGAAAACAATATATTATACGACGTTTACAACGAATGCCCTATTATTATCGATTTTGGAATATCAATGAAAACCGAATTTATTAAAGATAATCCCCTTGGTAACCAAAAATTAAACTTTTTCGGGTCCAATTTTTTCACGACACTTTTTGAAAGTATTCTGTTGGGAAAACTTAAAAAATCAAATACAACGAAAACAACCACACAAAACACCCTGTTAATTGACCGCGAATTATTGAAAGAATGGTTATATGAATTTATGAATGACGAAGACGAATTCCAAAATGTTTTTAAACACGGGGCATTTAACGAAGAACAACAGACAATCTTTGCAAAAAATTATGAACGTAAAATCGAAGAATGGATACCAGAAGATAAACCGGCATACCCAGAAACCCTGTTTAAAACCATTTTTGAAGAAATTAAAAACAAAATCGACATTTATGCTCTGGGTATTACCCATTTATACCTCTGTCTTAACAATCCTAAATTAAAAGATATTGAATGGACTCTGGAAACAGAAGAACCTAAAAAAACCATCCCCTTTTTTGACCAACCTATATTCAATGGAGCTTTTCAAGAGGTATTTTCCCCCTATTATTCAATAACAACACCTTGAAATAATTTTACCACAACCAAAGAAGGTTTTAGGTGATTTTCTTTTGATACAACTGTTCACAAATAAAAGAAAAAGACCAATCAGATCCATTCAAATCCATAATTGTGCCCTTGTCATTAATTAATTGAACCTGTAAACGTCTAATATTCACAGGTCCAAAATATAAACGGTCTTGATTTTGCAAAGTTCCACCATACTCTGTAATCAAATCACCTGGTGTAGATGGTAATTTTAACGGTATAAAACCGAAAATATCTTTTACATAGGGTCCTTGAGAATAAATTTTAGACGTATTTTTACGAGATTCCAAAATCTGATTAATCGAATAAACCTGTTTGGCTGTTAAATTATTTTCAGCTACAATACTTGAACCACTTGTACCTATATTTCCAGAGAAATCTGTTGTTATATCAGCATTCGCAAAATACGAAGGTAAAGACATTTGTTGTTCAGGACGTGTAATCGTTACTAAACCATCATTAAGCCGATTTTGATTAAAATCGTCCACCGAAATAAGAAAATAACTATAGAGATTGGTATTAACAGACAATTCTCCCGATATTTGAATGGATGAATTGTCAGAACTGTATGCAGATAGTTCATAAACGGTTTTTTCATGAAACCCCAGAATCCAACCAATAGTACTATCCCAAGTCGTATTACGAACACTAGAACCAACATAGCATTTCACAAAACTGGTTAAATCGTAAAAATCAAGTGCATAATCCTTTGGATAAAAAGTCTTGTTTATATTTATCCTTAGAACGCAATAACTACGGCTGTTTTTAGTAATAGTATAAAAGTATGAACCTCTTGTAATTTCATTATTATAAAAAGCCGTGTTGAGTGCATCATAAAGAGAATTCACTGAATAAGTTCCAGGACTAATGGATATTTTAATACTGTTGTAATTCGAAGATAAGCCAGATGCATAAGGTTGAGGTATAAAATTAAAATATTTGTTACTTGAATCTGATAATGTTAATACAGATGTTGCTTTAATCGATTGAGAACCTTTAATAATAGTACTAGTACTTAGATTATAAGATGGTTCTGAAAAATATAAATTATTTACCCAAGAATGTGTATCATCATCAATTAATTCAACTGTACAATCATTCGCAGTAATAATTTTATTAATGTCAATATTTAAATATAATTGATACTTTGAAACCCCGTTTACTGTAACAATTCCCTTTTGAATCGTGGAGAATTTCAATGGATTCGACGCGTTACCACTACTGTTATAATTTGTAATTAGATACAGGATGTAATTAATAAAAATATCAAAATTGCTGAAAGTTAAACCAATCTGAAAATTTGTATTAATTAAACTTATATCAATTTCAGTAGAATTCGCTTTAGTACGCGGAGTTATCTTTAAAAATTTATCAGCAGTAGTATTAATGCCGCTTAATGTATAGGAGGATTCAATCGGTATAGGATTTTCTAATTTAAATTGTAGACTCTCATTACCACTTATATCAAATCTTATATAATTGCCTTCAATAGTTGCTGAACTACCATTTATTTGCACAAATTTTAAGTAAGTTGAATTAATAGAGATATTATTAAAAAAATAAATATATTGGTATTGGTTTGCAGTAATAATATAATTTAAATTAAAATTAAAAGTCGGTATAGAATTTTCATCATAATAAAACTGGTTTTCTCCATAACTTAATATACCGTCAACAAATATATCGTCAGCGTTTGTAACATTTTTAAAAGCATTATTTATCGCATCTGAATATCCACTGTATGTATACCCTGTAGCAGGACTAGAACTAACAACGACGGAAAAAGTCCTTGAATATGCTGTACTATTAACTGTAAATTGAATTTTTGGATTTGTAATAACATAATTGGATTGAAAGAGGGGGTATTCAGCAACAATATTATTTAATTCATTATAAGATGAATCAAAACCAAAACAAGAATTAGTACCTGTCCAAATTGGATAATTCCCTGTTTGAAAATCTATTGATGGCTCATTCGGGAATTTAATGATACTTTTATAATTTTCATTAAGATTAGTGTTTTTTTTATCAATAACCAAAGACAGCCCAAAATAAGAATTTATATTATTGTCTTGGTTATAACGTGTTAAATGAGAAGCACCACTCACAAAATTGGCATTTTGTGAAATTATAAGATTAACCTGTGTGACCAATTGACTCCTTGAATACAAACCACTTTGTAAATTTAAACTTATATCAATATTTTTTGATGTTTGAGATGTAGAGTATAAATTTACATGACCATCGTTATTAAAACCTGGGTCATATAAAATATAAGTGAAATAATCATTTATTCCATTTTTTATCTTGTAGATGTAGGCATAATTATCATCCCTGTTAGAAGTATCTATAGAAGGCAAAACGTTACGAGCTGAATAAACTGTATTTAAACCATATGTTTGATTGTTAAATCCCAAATATTCAGAAATACTACTTGTATTATTATTGGAGGAATCGCGGTCTTTATTATAAAGGGGAGTCGAAATTACCCAATCCAAAAAAAATTGTGGTTCTTGATAGGATTTTTTAATATCAATAGTAAAAGTAGCCACAGTAGTTATAGGATTGTAATAAATATTTGTATTTCCAAAAGAAACGTCTTTATTATTATTGGAAATTAATTGAATAGCGTTTTGAATTGCATTTGACAAGGTAGTAGCTGAATAATTTCCAGGTAGAATTTCAACCTTGTATTCATCCGTAAAACCCAAAGTATTTCCCTTTATAATAAAAAAATTGCTCCCGAAATCTTTATTCACCGTATACCAAGTAAAAGGAATTTGATAAGAATACAATTTAAGAGACAAAACATCACGCAAAGGTTCAGAAAGTTCAATTGTAAAATTAGTTGAAATAGTATTTGTTTTGTTACTATTGTTGTTTATATTTCTATATCGACTATCAATACTTATCACTCTTTGAATAGTCTGTTTCAAAATAGGGTTCAACACATCCTTTGAATAAGAAACAGGGTTTACAGTTTGAACAACTGACCGTTCATCTTTTTCTTTATTTTCATCACCACTTGTTTTAATAACACGGTTGTCAAGGGGGGGTGTTACAACAGATTTTTGTTGAGAAAAGGGAGTTGATTGAGTTACGAACCCTTCAGTGGTTTCAGAAAAAGTGTCTTTTAAAAACAAATGGTCATATAATTTGTCAAAAAAATCGTTTAAACGCAAGTCATCCGGCTCTGTATTGTATTTATATTTATTCATAAATATAATGACTTTGGCTTTTAACTCTCTTTCCGTTGGCCTTGTTGAAAATCCCAACAAGCGATAAATCTCCTGTTGAGAAAAAGAATGGTCTTCGTATTTAAACAACGTCTTTTCCTCATTATCACCACCTGTAGTTACTATTTCCATTTATATCTATAGCTTATTTATTTTTCATATGATTTTTTTAGTAAAGAACGAATAAAATCAACTAAATCCACACCGAATTCTTTTTCAATAGTTAAAATATGGATGAAGGGTAATTTGGAAATGCTATTGCCACGTTTTACATGATAAAATCCGTGGAAACACCCCTGGTCTAAACGTTTGAAAATTTCGAGAGAAGTTTCACTATACCCTTCTAAAAAAGAACGGTCCAAACGATATTCCCCGCGATAAACATTTTGATTAAAAAGCGGATTTTCATAAACATCGCGCATGGCCAATTGTTTACCTCGCAACATACACCTGTTGGAAATTAAACCAATGCCTTCAATACGATTTTCATCATTGTTTAATTCCAAAACAAGACGAAACGGCTGTAATCTTTTTTTGAGGGGGCGTGGATTTCCATAAAGACATCCGTCTCCTCGAAACTGCCTGTTTACTTCCATCGATTTATTATTGAACCGCGTAGTTTCCAGAAAATGTGTGGGGTGCTTTTCCCAATAAGCCTTTTCCATAAGTTCTATTCGCCGTTTCATCTCCTTTTTATCTATATCAATGTCCCCATTGCAAACATAGTCAACCCCCTGTTTTTTATTCAAAGTATAAACCGGTTTTACAAAAAAGGTATGTATATCCATTATCAAATCAAAATGCTTCTGTTGATAACCCATTATGAAAATGACATATTTCAATTTTATTGAACCGCATCCTCTTGAAAATAAGAATAAATGCAAAACGACACCTGTTATTACACCGACTAAAAATGGATTATCAGAGAGATTTTATTTCTGAAGAAGCAATTATGAATATTTATAACGGAATAGAACAAGACATTCCCGAATATGTTTATTACAATTCAAATTATACAGAAATTATTCTAAAAATGGTTTTAGAAATCCGTTGCATTCATAATGGTTACGGAAAAGAGGACAAAGCATACAGCCTGTTGAAAAAGTGGATAAGCCAATGCCCTCTAAGTTTTCAACAGAAAGCACAAGAACAAGCCATTTGTATTCTGGAAAAAATGTGTATTCATTATGGGTGTTGGAGAGACATTAAGAATATCTGCCTGTTATTGTCTAATGAAGACCGTTACTCATTCTTTATAAAAAGAGCTCTTCAATTATTAAACAACCATCTTTATTCCAATGATAACAATGTGGCGAAATGGATTCCTCGAGAAGGTTCTTTTATTGAATTTGATTATTTGGCTACCGATTATGTACAACGTTTTTTACAAATAGAACAGCCATTAACAATCAAACAAATTCGCCGATTATACAAAAACATTGTCAAGAAAAAACAGCTGTTGAAAAGTAAACGTCATCCGAAAACACTTCCTCCCACAAAAACAAAACGTTCTATTCAAGAAGCAGAAACGGCAATAATAGAAAAAGCCCTTGTTCTTTCTAAAAAGCCCCCTTCAGCTGTTAATATGAACGAAGAAGACGATATAGAAGAGGAATGGTTGAATGCTATTCAATATTATGAGACAATAAATAACGCTGTTTTTATTTTAGACACACCTCTGTCATTTACTACAACGCCTGAAAATCTGAATCGTCTCAAAACCGCGTGTAGAATTATGTATAAAACATCTCTTCCAAGCCGAAAACGCGTACTGATAACAACAGCACCAGAACCATTCTGGGTAAATGTAATTGGTAAAACCTTGGTTGAAACAATACGAACAATTGTTCAATATACAGAAGTCAATGACAACCCCACTGAAGATTCGAGAATGAAATCGATAAAATCCCTGTTGGACACCCTTAAAATTTGCGAAATACCTTTCGAAGAAACGGAAAAAATGTCTTGGATAATCCTATCAAACTTTTCACAACAGTCATATTCCATTGTACATTCTGGTATGACTAACCTGTTTCTATCCCATTCTTTTATTCCTCAGAATATACCCAACATGATATATATAAAATCTACGACGCAAAAAGACATCCAAGACATCCCACTACAATCATTTCCATCCCACACCCTGTGTTGGTCTTCTCTTTCCATTCGCACATTTTGGACAGAATGTTTACCCAATTTGGGTATTTCCAATAACCATTGGAATCAAATTGCAAGAATTACCAAAGACCCTTTTATTCGCCAATTTACTCCATTTCAAAACGCTATAAATATAGTCTCTGAAAATGTGTCTCCTTTACACATATATATTCACAACATTGAATAAAAAATACGGAATTATAACCCATTGTTTTCCTGTCTAGGTTCAAGTAAATGAATGACTATAAAGAATGCAACGACATCGAACCAAAACAGGATTAGTTCAATATTACAAGCCTGTTGGTTATTTATATTAAAATCAGTTTCATCTTGAGTAAATAAAGAATGAAGCAAACCGCAATTATGTAATGTATAAAACATCAATATAATCAAAATACATGTGGAATACAAGATGATTATCCAGGGAACACGATTTGGATTAACCATGTAAAACATTGTGAAAACCCATACAGTAAATATAGAGATATTTCGAATAGCTACGTCATGTTTTTCAGAATCATTCTTTGACAAGATGAAAATATTTACGACCATAAAAACGACGACGTATAAAATAAAGACGTGTATTAAAAAGTAAAACATTTTTTTGATACCTTTGAAAAAATAAAAGGTATCAACACTTTTTCAATTTTATTCAAAAACGATTACCGGTGAAAAATTGAATGGATGGGGAATAAATTTATAATTGGAAAAACACATATACGAAAAAATGCAAAGAAGTCAGCAAAGAGAATTAATTCGCCAAACCCGTGTTGAAATAGAACGAGACAAAGAACAAAGAACCTGTTGTCCTCTATCGTTTTGTCAATCCATAGGTCACAAGTCTATTATGGAATGCAATCATCCAGACAAGTATGAATTTGTAGGAATGTTTCACATAGCAATAAGCAGAATCTGTTATGAAATATCCCAATCAGGTAGGTATATTTTAACCGATTCCATTAAAGAAATAAAAGACGAATATTTTACGGAAGAACATATACCCGATGAGCAAATCGAAATCCTGTTGGTACGTTTATGTATTCCGGCTTGGAAAACATGGAAAAAAACGAGGGATGAAAAAATCGACAAGATTCTGGAATTATATGCTGAATTAGTTGAAGATTACTATTACAATCGTTGGGGTGAAGAACACAATGGAAATATGGAGCAAATGGATGTTATTTCATATGAAGAGCATGTTATTTCATACGAAGAACAATTAGATGAATACAGTCTGGGAGAAATAAAAGTGGTTTTCAAAGAATCTCAAATAAAAGAGGATGATTATTTTAAAGATTCAGACAACCAAATATTGGAATGCCCTATATGTTATGATTGTAATTGTTTTGTAAGAACGAATTGCAAACACGGATTTTGTGATTGTTTAATAAAATATATAAAATCAAAGAATGATAAAAAAATAGAATGCCCCTGTTGCCGTGAATACATAATTTCTTTGGAAATAATTATTCCAAAATGAATTTTACATGGAAAAATCATTACATTTATCGGCGTAATCTGAAAAAGTTCATAATTTTAGCAATTTTCGTTTTTTTACACCTTTTCTCATTTACACAGATGAAGATTTAAAATGGTACATAGCCTTTGGTTGTGGTACTATTCGTTCATTTATCGGTAACAGTAATCCCATTGAATGAATTAAAGGGAACCAAGAGGAGCCGATTTACACCGATGAAGATTTAAAATGGTACACACAGCCAAGGGCTGTGGTACAATTAATTCATTTATCGGTAACAGTAATCCCATTGAATGAATTAAAGGGCTCCTAAAGGAGCCGATTTACACCGATGAAGATTTAAAATGGTACACACAGCCAAGGGCTGTGGTACTATTAATTCATTTATCGGTAACAGTAATCCCATTGAATGAATTAAAGGGCTCCTAAAGGAGCCGATTTAAATCTTCAAGGGTGTAAATCTTCATCGGTGTAAAACGCCCATTTTTATTGAGCAAAAAATAAGAAAATTGTAAAATCAATAGCAGGAATTTCACCTAATATGGTCTAACTTTTTCTTCCCCAGTTTTTATTCTTTAAGAAGTGAAAGACGAAATTGAAAAAATATTCAAGGTCTAATGGCGTATAACATGAGAAATATTATTATGTTGTAATATAAAATGCCGACTATTACTTATTATACGTTTGATGGATATTCAAATTTACTAAATGAAGCATTAAACACTTATGATGCAAGTTTTGTATATTTATATACGAATATTGGAGAACCATATACGAATGCATTTTCGGTAGACAGAATGTACGGAGATACAGCAATGAAATTTTCAGGTATATATTTAAAAATCAATAGTTCATTTACCACAGCAGATATAATGATGTTTTCATTTTGGTTTAAAGGACAAAACCTTTGTGGACAATACACCATTTTGGATTACTCAAATGGTCCAGGTGGAAATCAACGCATTTCGTTAGGATTACAAAACAATACAATATATGCACAAGTTGTAAATGGAAGTAACTTAGGAACTTTAAGTTTTACGACAGCCCAAACAACCAGTTTATCTTCACCGTATTTTACAGGGGTTGCGTATTCATCAACAACTAATCGGTTTGTGTTTTCATTTTATACTACTACTAATAATGTTAATTATTATGGTATTTATTCTAGAATAGGATTTATTAATAACGATGAACAAATTTTTTTTCCTTATCCGATTTTAAAAAAATTATTTAATAGAACAGTTAGTGTATGTTTAACAAGTGATGGTTCCAGATTATTATGGAGTAATCGTAATGGTGACTGTATTTACTCTATATGGGATGGAACTAGTTACAACAATAATGTTAATGTAATTAATCCTGGAACACAAGGAGGAATACAGGGTATGGATATTACAGATGATGGTCAAACTATTATTGTTGCGATTGGAAAATATAATAGTGGAATTCCAGGAGTACCTGTTTGGGCCTATTGGACAGGTACTGGGTATTCAGCTTACCAAACAGTTCAG
>Ga0209188_1001228_pt1 | contig 21325 bp, 21 predicted proteins | sample C_130625_EF_Meta_FD_187307 | JGI IMG/M metagenome (GOLD analysis project Ga0209188, IMG submission 187307) | Freshwater microbial communities from Lake Croche, Canada to study carbon cycling - C_130625_EF_MetaG (SPAdes) (version 2) | ecosystem: Environmental > Aquatic > Freshwater > Lake... | reverse complement strand
CGAATTCATAAATGGCTTCCATGCCTAGGTCTGCAAACCCAACGACTTTGGCAGACTGAACTGCCTTCGATACCAAGTAGGCAGCTCCACCAACGGCCATTAAGTATGCGGACTTATGTTTTTTGATTGCTTCAATCGCAACAGGACCACGTTCAGCTTTACCAATCATAGAGATCAAACCTGTTTCAGCAAGCATCATCTCCGTGAACTTATCCATGCGGGTAGAAGTAGTAGGGCCAGCAGGACCTACAGCTTCATCGCGTACAGGATCTACAGGGCCGACGTAATAGATCACACGATTCTTAAAGCTCACGGGAAGTTCTTCGCCTTTGGCCAACATGTCTTGAATACGTTTGTGTGCAGCATCGCGACCAGTCAAAATCTTGCCATTCAATAACAAGGTATCGCCAGGTTTCCAGCTGGCAACTTCTGCTGCTGTGAGGGTGTCCAGGTTCACACGTTTGGATTTTTGAACATCGGGTGTCCAAGTGACATCTGGCCAATCAGATAGTGAGGGTTTCTCGAGTTTGGCTGGACCATCGCCATGCAAGTGGAAATGGATGTGGCGGGTAGCAGCGCAGTTCGGAATCATAGCCACTGGTAATGAAGCAGCGTGGGTTGGATATTCCATGATCTTGACATCAAGCACAGTCGTCAAGCCGCCCAAGCCTTGAGCACCAATACCCAGTTTGTTTACCTTGTCATAAAGTTCGAGGCGTAGTTCTTCGGTGCGAGTCTTCGGACCACGCGTAATCAACTCCTGAATATCGACTGGACCCATTAAAGATTCTTTTGCCATCAACATCGCTTTTTCTGGTGTACCACCAATACCGATCCCTAAGATACCAGGAGGGCACCAGCCTGCACCCATGGTGGGTAAAGTTTTGAGAACCCAATCGACGATGGAGTCCGAGGGATTTAGCATTACCATCTTGGCTTTGTTTTCTGAGCCACCACCTTTGGCGGCACAGATCACTTCGACATCATCGCCTGGGACAATTTCATAATGGATGACAGCAGGGGTGTTATCACCAGTATTTTTGCGCTTACCAGCAGGGTCAGATAACACGGAAGCGCGCAGCATATTTTCTGGGTTGAGGTAAGCACGACGTACGCCTTCGTTCACCATATCGGAAACACTCATCGTGGCATCAGGCCACTGAACATTCATACCAATTTTGAGAAACACTACTGAAATACCAGTGTCCTGACACATTGGACGATGACCTTCAGCGCACATCCGGCTATTCGTCAGGATTTGAGCGATAGCATCTTTAGCTGCCGCACCTTGTTCAAGCTCATATGCCTTTCCCATAGCAGCAATAAAGTCTTTGGGATGATAGTAAGAGATGAACTGAAAGGCATCTGCGACGCTTTGGATAAGGTCGTTTTGTTTAATATTAGTCATGGTTTTAAGCTAATTTCCACATTATTAGTAAGGTTTCCCTTATTTTAAGGGTTTGCCATAGAGCAAATCCCAAGTGTTTTCACTTATCTTCTCAGGTATGAGGGGTAAACCCAGTATTTTGCGATGTTTTCGTAAAAAAGATATTTGATTATTTGATTGAGGGCTGTGAAGCATGGAACCATTAAAGCAAGAAAACCGCATTTTTAACCCACCTGCAGACTTCATCAAGAATGCGACCATTTCAGGAATGGAAGCCTATAACAAGCTGTGCGCTGAGGCCAATCAGGATTACGAGGGTTTTTGGGGGCGTCTTGCTAAAGAGAATCTCTACTGGAAAAAGCCCTTTACGAAAGTTTTGGATGAGTCCAAAGCGCCTTTTTACAAATGGTTTGAAGACGGCACAATCAACGCATCTCATAACTGTTTAGACCGCCCAATTGAAAATGGTTTAGGCGATAAGACGGCCATCATTTTTGAAGCGGATGACGGCACAGTAACGAAAGTTTCCTATAAAGAGTTGCTCGAGCGCGTTTGCAAAATGGCCAATGCACTTCGCAAAATGGGAATCAAGTCTGGTGACCGCGTCATTATTTATATGGCAATGACCATCGATGGCATTGTTGCTATGCAAGCTTGCGCTCGGATTGGTGCAATTCATTCAGTAGTGTTTGGTGGTTTTTCTGCTCAAGCCTTACGCGATCGTATTGTTGACGTCGGTGCAGTTGCAGTGATTACTGCCGATGGCCAATTCCGCGGCGGCAAATCATTGCCTTTGAAGGCGATTTGCGATGAAGCCCTTTCTACTGGAGAGTGCGGCAATGTGAAGCATGTGATTGTAAGTAAGCGAACTGGCATGGATGTCTCTATGATTCCAGGTCGTGATGTTTGGATGCACGAAATTACGGCTAATGAAGCATCGACTTGTGAGCCAGAGTGGGTTAGTGCTGAGCACCCCTTATTCATTCTCTATACATCTGGATCTACTGGCAAGCCAAAGGGGGTGCAGCACTCTACGGGCGGTTACCTTTTGTGGGCGATTCTCACAATGAAGTGGACATTTGACATTAAGCCAAGTGATGTGTTCTGGTGCACTGCTGATATTGGTTGGGTAACAGGCCACTCCTATATTACTTATGGCCCACTCGCAGTGGGAGCTACTGAGATTGTGTTTGAAGGTGTGCCAACTTATCCGAATGCTGGTCGTTTCTGGGACATGATCCAAAAACACAAAGCGACGATTTTCTACACTGCACCAACCGCGATTCGTTCTTTGATCAAAGCATCGAGTAATGATGCGGCGATACATCCAAAGAGTTACGACCTGTCTTCATTGCGACTCTTGGGTTCTGTTGGTGAACCAATCAATCCTGAAGCTTGGATGTGGTACTACGAGAATGTTGGCAGTTCACGCTGTCCGATCGCAGATACTTTCTGGCAAACCGAAACGGGTGGGCACATGATTTCACCGTTGCCAGGTGCAACACCAATGATTCCAGGTTCGTGCACATTGCCGTTGCCTGGTATACAGGCAGCGATTGTGGATGAGGCTGGTGTTGATGTGCCAAATGGTAACGGCGGTATTTTGGTGGTAAAGCGTCCATGGCCATCGATGATTCGGACAATTTGGGGTGATCCAGACCGTTTTGTGAAATCCTATTTCCCAGAAGAGTTAGGCGGCACTTTGTACCTTGCAGGTGACGGTGCAATTCGTAATAAAGATACGGGCTACTTCACTATTACTGGCCGGATCGATGACGTCTTGAATGTCTCCGGTCATCGTATGGGGACTATGGAAATCGAATCTTGCTTGGTGGCTAACCCATTGGTTGCTGAAGCAGCCGTGGTCGGTCGTCCAGACGAACTGACTGGTGAAGCGATTTGTGTATTCGTGGTTCTGAAGGGTGGACGCCCAACAGGCGAAGAAGCTAAAAAACTGGCAACTGAACTGCGAAACTGGGTGGGTAAAGAGATCGGACCGATTGCCAAGCCTAAGGATGTGCGTTTCGGTGACAACTTGCCCAAGACTCGCTCTGGCAAGATCATGCGTCGCCTCTTGCGTGTTATCGCTAAGGGCGAAGAAGTCACTCAAGATACTTCTACTTTGGAGAATCCCGCGATTTTGGAGCAACTCAAAGAGTCGCTTTAAGCTGGCTTTGTAAGCTTTTAAAGCTAAACCCTAGCGGCACTCGTATAATCACGGGTTCCGGAAGGGTGGATGAGCGGTTTAAGTCACACGCCTGGAAAGCGTGCGTAGGTTAATAGCCTACCGCGGGTTCGAATCCCGCCTCTTCCGCCAAGTATTACTAAAGCCACCTACGGGTGGTTTTTTATTGATACCTTAACCGCAACGCTTTAATCAAAGTCGCAATCGTCATCAAAAATTCGGTACTCGAGCAGTACTTCTTTGCGAGTATTGTGTTGCCAAATCAGGCGATCTTTTAGCAACTGATACTTTAGTGAATCGGCATACTCGTCAAAATACTCATCATCTTCCGCTACGTAATGGTGGATCTTCATCATTACCTCCAAAGAGTTTAGGTTTTTGGCCCAAAGACTCACAGAGCGATTTCATTGATGTGGTGATTAACTAAGTCGCTCCATTTATCCGTAAGTTGTGCGCAGTCTGATGAATTTCATTTGACATGTCTATCAATCCCCATAAAAAAACAGTAGTTGATGGGGAAAAGCAACAGCATTTCTGTTTGGCGTAATATCAATAAAACAGTTGAATGATTGGAGAGAAAATGATTTTTGCAATTTTGTTGATGGATCGCCCTGGAACCGCAGAGCTGCGAGTGCAAGTCAGGCCAGAGCATCGCGCCTATTTAGCCAAACTTTCTGATCGCATGGCATTTGCCGGACCTCTTACCTCGGAGGATGGCAACACTACTGTGGGTAGCCTATTGGCAATCGATTTTCCGAGTAGGACAGATGTGGATGCCTGGTTAAAGGATGAGCCCTTTACTAAAGCAGGGGTCTATGAGAAGCCCGTGATCCACGTCTTTAATAATATGTGGGCGCAGAAGGTGGGTTTTCCACCAGCAAATTAAGGCCCTTAGTCAACCAGGGTTTTTACTTTTGGTATATCATTAGATGATATATTCAAAGGAATGGGAAAACTTGGAATTGCAACTCTGTTGGATCTGCATCAAGAAGTAATAGATCAGGATCATGGTTACTGGGTGAAGATTGAAGCTTGGGAAGTTCGGGTTTGTGATGCAGCGCCACATGGGATACGTTATTCGTTAACCTTGCACAACCCAAAAGGGGTCAGAATTTTGGGTTACGACAATGCTCATGCAATTAAGCTTAGTTCGGGCTATTCTGGCAGAAAACACCCATATGATCACAAACATCGAAATGCTAACGATCCAGGCATTCGATATTCGTTCAAGGATGCCTATCAATTACTGAGTGATTTTTTTGCGGATGTTGATAAAGCCTTAAAAGTGGATAGAGAAGAATGAAAGTCATCAAAATAGGTATTGCCTCCCAAAAGGATATTCGGAAGCGGGTACTTGCGATTGCTAAGGGTGATTTAAAGCCTAAGCCTAGCGACCCTAAAATTTGGTTTACTTCTATGCGTTCGTTAGCGCAAGTATTAAGCGATGAAAACAGGGCTCTATTGCAAGTCATCAAAGCATCCAAGCCGGTATCAATATCGGAGCTGGCTGAGCTTACTGGAAGAAAGCAGGGTAACTTATCCCGCACATTAAAAACAATGTCTAATTACGGCCTAGTTAAGATGCTACAGGAGGCTAGAGCCCTAAGGCCGGTAGCCTGTGGTGACCGTTATGAAATAACGCTCCAGTAAATTAAAGCGGCTTCATCTGCAATTTGCGGAACTTCACCACACCACCAGCCGACTGTATGGCGATAGGGCCATCCACATACTTACTATCTTGGCCGTCTGCAACCGTAACCGCACCGTTTAAGACCACTTTGAAGTGTGAGCCATTAGCAGTAATTTCCATAGAATTCCAGCGACCACCCGCTTTAGGAACGGGGTCGACTTTAGCGACGTCGACGATGGCTCCAGTAGCATAGGCTTGCTCAGGGCGCGCATCGTAAATATTAATTTCATAGCAGGTGTACTGAGAAACCTTTTGGGGATCTTGGCAGCGAATGAAGATCCCGCTATTGGTATTAGATTCTGCCCAGAACTCCGCCTTGATGACAAAGTTCTTATAAGTTTTGGTGCTGACTAAAAAACCATTCGGTTTATTGCCTTCGACAATTCCGTTACCAATGAGCCAATTGGCGTTACCAATAATATTCCAGCCGTTTAGGCTTACCCCATCTATCAGATCCACAAATCCATCGGCATTTTGAGCTAGAGCAGAATTGCCAGAAAAGAGGGCGGCGCTACAGATTCCCAGCATCGCAATAGATTGTTTTATCTTGTTCATAGTGGCTCCTATAGATCTTTTGATTGTTACGGGTATTGATTCATAAGCGCAAGTAGATGTTTCCCTTCTCCTCTTTGGCTCAGAATCAAGTAGACTTCGCATATGAATTTAAGAAATCTCTCAATCCTGCTTGCCGCGGTTCCCGCTCTCGTGCTCTCAGGCTGTGGTTCTATCGAGTCTGCAGCGCAAGATGACTGCACTTCAATCGGCTGGCAAATTGGTAGTAAGGGCTATGAAGATTGCTACAAAGCCCGTATCTACGAGCGCAAGCTGGATTACTCCAATCCACCTGGCGACAAACCTTCTCCATCTCTGCTTTAATACAAGGGTAAACCCTTAATTTATTCCCTTGAGCGCCGTCAAGGACTTCAGGAGGAAAATAACCCAAAATCAACGGGTTAATGTGCATAACTAGCGCTGGACAAGGCAAAGTTGCACTCGGTTTAAGTGCTAGATAAAAGTGCAAGAAAAAGTTAAAAATTAGAGATTACAGACTATGAATCACCCAAAACCTTCTGATGAAATCAAAGCGGTTGCAGTAGCTACTGCAGATGATCTTAGGGAGACCATTCGTCGTAAGAGCAAACTAAAGGGCCGACAAGCTGATGACGCTTCTGTTGCCGAAGTGCGTCAACTCATTGGGCATGCACCACATCGCCGCGACTTGCTGATTGAAAATCTTCACAAGCTCAATGATGAGTACCGCGCATTGCATGACCGTCATTTAGTAGCTTTGGCAAAGGAAATGAATTTGCCAATGGCAGAAGTCTATGAAGTTGCTACTTTCTATCACCACTTCGAAGTAGTGCGTGGTAATGATCCTGTTGCTGATATCACTATCCGTGTTTGTGATGGTATCGCTTGTGAGTTGGCTGGCGCACAAAATTTATTGGCTAATTTGCCTACAATTCTAGGTAATCCCAAGGTCAAAGTCATACCAGCCCCATGCGTAGGGCGCTGCGAGCAGGCACCAGTCGCAGTGGTGCATCAATATCCCGTTCTTTTTGCAACGACAGATAAAGTGCAAGCGGCAGTGAAGAATAATTTAACGACTCAGCCTATAGCAAAAGATGATGCCAATTTTGAGCCAGCAAATTTTGTAGAGCAGGGCGTTTCTCAGCAGGGTGAGCATCAAGAAGTATCTCCTGGCTATGTTGGTTACGAATCGTATCGTACTCAAGGCGGCTACGCACTTGCAAAAGACATCCACGAAGGCAAGAAAGATGCTGAAAGCATCATCAAGGCCATGGAAAGTTCTGGCTTGCGAGGTCTTGGCGGCGCAGGCTTTCCAGCAGGGCGGAAGTGGCGCATTGTGAAAGATCAAGTGGCACCAAAGCTCATGGCAGTCAATATTGACGAAGGTGAGCCAGGTACTTTTAAAGACCGTACTTATTTAGAACGTGATCCGCATCGTTTCTTAGAGGGCTTACTCATTGCTGCTAAGGTTGTGGGCATCGATGCTTGCTATATCTACTTGCGTGACGAGTATCACGGTTGTCGTGAGCTACTCGAAATAGAACTCGCAAAACTTAAGGCTAATCCACCATTTCCATTGCCTACTATTGAATTGCGTCGTGGTGCGGGTGCTTATATCTGCGGTGAAGAATCCGCCATGATTGAAAGCATTGAAGGTAAACGTGGTGAACCTCGCATGCGTCCTCCTTACATTGCCCAAGTAGGTTTGTTTGGTAGACCAACTCTCGAGCACAACTTTGAAACGCTCTACTGGGTGCGCGACATTATTCAACGTGGACCAGAGTGGTTTAGTTCTTATGGACGCCATGACCGTAAAGGCTTGCGTAGCTATAGTTTGAGCGGTCGTGTGAAGAAACCGGGTGTGAAATTGGCGCCAGCAGGGATCACGATTCAAGAGCTGATTGATGAATACTGCGGCGGTATGCAAGATGGCCACCAGTTCTATGGCTATTTGCCAGGTGGTGCATCAGGCGGTATTTTGCCCGCCACAATGAATGACATTCCGCTGGACTTCGATACCTTGCAACCCTATGGTTGTTTTATTGGTTCAGCAGCAGTGATGGTCTTTAGTGATCAAGATAAAGCGCGCGATATGGCGCTAAACGTGATGCACTTTTTTGAACATGAGAGTTGCGGTCAATGTACCCCATGTCGGGTCGGTACAGGCAAAGCAGCAAAACTGATGCAAGCAAAGTCTTGGGATCAAGAAACTCTAGAGGACCTAGCAACTGTAATGGTCGATGCATCAATCTGCGGCCTAGGTCAAGCAGCACCAAACCCCATTCGCTGTATTGCTAAATATTTTCCTGAAGAAGTTGCATAAGGAAGTCGCTTAAAAAGAATAGCGAAGAACGAGACCAAGATGAACGCACCCACCAATCCAAAAGAACTCGAATTGCAAACCGTCGAATTCAAGCTAGATGGCAAGACAATTATTTCGTATGAAGGCGAAACGATTCTGAAGGCAGCTAAACGCCATGGCATTGATATTCCACATCTGTGCTTCAAGGATGGCTATCGCGCTGATGGCAATTGTCGTGCTTGCGTAGTCGAAATTAATGGTGAACGCACCTTGGCACCGAGCTGCTGTAGAAGTGCTGCTCCTGGTATGGAAGTTAAAGCCAATAGTGAGCGTGCTGTAAAGAGTCAGAAGCTGGTTCTGGAAATGTTGTTATCTGATATGCCAGACGAAGGCTTTAAGTGGGTTGGAGACAGCAAAGAAGAAGAACAAAAAAATCAACATGGTGAGCTGAGCACTTGGGCAACACGTATGGATGTAACGGTTCGACCCGAGCTCAAAGCATTGCGTCGCGATAAAGTTGCCCATGATGTTTCTCATCCGGCGATGGCAGTGAACTTGGATGCTTGCATTCAATGTAATCGTTGTGTGCGCGCTTGCCGCGAAGAGCAGGTGAACGACGTGATCGGCTATGCAATGCGTGGCGGTCATAGTGAAATCGTCTTTGATCTAAATGATCCTATGGGCGATAGTACTTGCGTAGCTTGTGGGGAGTGCGTTCAGGCCTGCCCAACTGGTGCATTGATGCCAAAAGGATTAATTGGTTCGCAAACCGTAGATCGCAAAGTAGATTCTGTTTGCCCATTTTGTGGTGTAGGTTGCCAGATTACCTATAACGTCAAAGAAGAAAAAATTGTGAGTGTTGAAGGTCGTGATGGACCGGCCAATCACAATCGTCTCTGCGTTAAGGGTCGCTTTGGTATGGATTACATTCACAATCCGCAGCGCTTAACCAAACCCTTGATTCGTAAAGCTGGCGTACCTAAAGATGAAGCTTTACTTGAAGGTAAACAAGATTGGTCTGACATTTTCCGTGAAGCTACTTGGGAAGAGGCTCTTGAATTTGCAGGCGCCGGCCTAAAGAAGCTCAAAGACAAACATGGCTTAAAAGTATTGGCTGGCTTTGGTTCTGCAAAGGGTAGTAATGAAGAGGCGTATTTATTTCAAAAACTTGTACGTGTTGGCTTTGGCAACAACAACGTTGACCATTGCACCCGCCTTTGTCATGCATCCTCAGTTGCCGCACTATTAGAGGGTGTTGGTTCTGGAGCGGTGAGCAATCAAGTAAATGATGTTGAGCACTCGAGCATGATTTTCCTGATCGGCTCAAATCCAACTGCTAACCATCCTGTGGCAGCAACTTGGTTTAAGAATGCTGCTAAGCGTGGCGCCAAGATTGTTTTATGTGATCCACGATTGACCGAAATTAGTAAGCATGCCTGGCGTACGATGCAGTTCAAGCCCGACACCGATGTGGCGATGCTCAATGCCATGATCTATACGATCATTGAAGAAGGTTTGGCGGATAAGGACTTTATTGAGAGTCGTGCAAATAATTTTGAGGCTTTGAAAGAAAATATTAAAGGTTACAGCCCTGAAGCGATGGCGCCAATCTGCGGCATTCCATCTGAGACTTTGCGTGAGGTTGCGAGAGAGTTTGCCACTACTAAATCGGCGATGGTTCTATGGGGCATGGGCATTAGCCAACACGTACACGGAACGGATAATGCACGTTGCTTAATTGCACTTGTTAGCATCACTGGACAAATCGGTAAACCAGGATCAGGTTTACATCCCCTGCGTGGTCAAAATAATGTGCAAGGCGCAAGCGATGCTGGCTTGATTCCCATGATGTTCCCAAATTATCAGCGCGTTGATCATGATGCTGCGCATCATTGGTTTGAAAAATTCTGGGATAGTAAGTTAGATAACAAGCCTGGCTATACCGTAGTTGAAATCATGCACAAGATTACTGCGCCTGATAGTGACCCCGATAAAATTCGAGGCATGTATGTCGAAGGTGAGAATCCTGCGATGAGTGATCCTGATTTAAACCATGCACGTCATGCACTTGCTTCTCTAGAGCACCTAGTCGTGCAAGATATCTTCATGACTGAAACTGCACTCTTAGCGGATGTGGTTTTGCCAGCAAGCGCTTGGCCAGAAAAGGTTGGCACTGCCAGCAATACTGATCGTATGGTGCAAATGGGCAAAAAAGCGATTGATCCTCCTGGCGATGCAAAACCTGACTTGTGGATTATTCAAGAAATTGCCAAACGTATGGGACTGAATTGGAACTATCAGGGTCCTGATGACGGAGTTGCCGAGGTTTATGATGAAATGCGTCAAGCTATGCATGGTGCAATTAACGGTATTACTTGGGAGCGTCTGGAAAAAGAATCTAGCGTAACGTATCCATGTTTATCCGCAGAAGACCCGGGTCGTCCAATTGTGTTTGATGATCACTTCCCAACTATCGACGGTAAGGTGAATCTCGTTCCTGCTGACATCATTCCTGCCAATGAACGTCCAGACACCGAGTATCCATTTGTTCTCATTACAGGTCGTCAGTTAGAGCATTGGCATACCGGCAGTATGACTCGTCGTGCGACAGTACTTGATGCGATTGAGCCGATGGCTACCGTTTCAATGCATGGTGAAGATATGACTCAGTTAGGCGTTTCTGCTGGCGATGTCATTACTGTTCAATCTCGTCGTGGTGAGGTTGGTATTCATGTGCGTAGAGACGACGGCACACCAAAAGGGGTAATCTTTATACCGTTTGCTTACTATGAAGCGGCAGCAAACTTGATTACTAACTCAGCCTTAGATCCATTTGGTAAGATCCCAGAATTTAAGTACTGCGCAGTCAAACTCACCAAGGGTGGGGAAGTTGCAAAGATCATGGGTTATGGTACGAATGCTCAGGGTGGATCAAAGGTGACTGCCAATATCTAAATTACAAGGCTACCCGAAAACCTAGTTTTCTGATTAAATGCCCCTGTTTTCTTCTTTGCTACTTTTGTAGCAAAATTGCATAAATGGGAGGTTTTATGGGTATGCCGGTAAAAATTGACGATGATCTTTATGAATTGGCCAAGTTAGAGGCTAAGGCAGAGCATCGCACTATTGCTGGCCAGATTGAGTTCTGGGCAAAGGTTGGGAGGGCTGCAATTGATAATCCTGATCTTCCAGTGACATTCATCATGGAGTCATTAGCCTCTCTCGCTGAACCGCGAGATAGTGGAACCCCATTTATTCCTCGATCAAGGAAACTTTAATGGCGTATGCAGTTATTCAAATGCGCCGATTTGCTAGACAATACAAAAAATTAAATGACAAAATTACCAAAGATGTTGATGAAGCTGTAGTCAAAATCTCAGGAATACCCACTTTAGGTGAGCAAAAAAAGTGATTTATCTAAGTTATGGGTATTTAAGTTTAAAAGTAATCATCAGCTGTACTTACTGGGCTACTCTATCGATGATGGCCTCAGGCTTATTTACTTGGAATCAATAGGGCCTCACGAAAATTTCTATAAAGACATCAAGCATATCAAGCGATAGGCACCAGATTTTGCTTTGCCCTTTAGAATGAACCCTCAATGGCAAGTTCAAAACCATCTCCTACACAATCTCAAGCTGAATTACCCGTTCTCATTATTGGTGCGGGTCTTGCCGGTCTGACCGTTGCCCTGCATATGGCTGAAACCCAGCCAGTCATCTTAATGGCTAAGCGCGGGTTGGGTGAGGCCGCTACTGCCTGGGCACAAGGTGGAATCGTTGGGGTAGTAGATAAAGAGCATGACAGTATTGATTCTCATGTAGCCGATACGATTGATGCTGGCGCAGGCTTGGTAGTTGAATCTACTGCACGTTATATTGCAGAAGAAAGTGCTGATGCAATTAAATGGTTGGTAGACCAAGGTGTTCCCTTTACTGCCGATGAAGCAGGGCCAATGGGCTTGCACCTTACAAGAGAGGGCGGTCATACGCATCGTCGCATTGCTCATGCAGCTGATGCTACTGGCAAGGCGATTCATGAGGTGTTATTGGATAAAGCTAAGGCGCATCAAAATATTCGGATTCTAGAGCATTGGATTGCTCTAGATCTCATTACCAATCGTCAGCTTGATACTAAGACGCAGCGCACGAAGCCCAATCGTTGCTATGGTGTGTATGCCTTAGATATTAAAAATAATCATGTAGAAACCATTCAGGCAAAGTCTGTAGTGTTAGCCACTGGTGGTGTGGGTAAAGTCTATCGCTATACCAGCAACCCTGATACCGCCACTGGTGATGGTATTGCCATGGCTTGGCGGGCAGGTTGCCGGGTTGGCAATATGGAATTTATTCAGTTTCATCCAACTTGCTTGTATCACCCCAGCGATCGCACATTTCTAATTACTGAGGCGATGCGTGGTGAGGGCGGCTTACTGAAGTTACCTGATGGCACCCGCTTTATGCCAGAGCATGATGAAAGAAATGAATTGGCCCCGCGTGATATCGTAGCCCGTGCCATTGATTTCGAAATGAAGAAACACGGTCTAGATTATGTTCATCTCGATGCCACTCATCTAGGCGAGGCATTCATTAAAGAGCATTTCCCAATGATTTATGCCCGTTGCTTAATGCTCGGTCTAGACATCACTAAAGATCCGATACCAGTAGTGCCTGCAGCACACTATACCTGTGGTGGCGTTGTGACTGATCTGAAAGGCAGAACAGATCTGCCGGGTCTGTATGCAGTCGGTGAAGCTACGTATACAGGCTTACATGGTGCAAATCGTTTAGCTAGTAATTCATTATTAGAGTGTGTCGTGATTGGTAAAGCTGCTGCTGAAGATATCTCTGCATTAAAGACCCCGGCTATGCCAATTCTCCCACTGTGGGATGAGAGCCAGGTAGAAGATGCTGATGAGCAAGTTGTGATTGCTCATAACTGGGATGAACTGCGTTCTCTCATGTGGAACTATGTCGGCATTGTGAGAACCAATCGCCGACTAGAGCGCGCATTACACCGCATCAAGCTACTTAGGTATGAAGTGCAGGAGTATTACGCTAACTTTAAAGTAACGCGCGACTTGATTGAATTGCGTAATTTATTGGAGTGTGCTGAACTAATTGTGAGATCTGCCTTGATGCGCAGAGAGAGCAGGGGGTTGCATTTCAGTCGTGACTACCCAGGTACTTGGGCTGTCTCATATCCAACTATTCTGACACCGCAAGCTGAAGGAACTTCAGAAAGTCCTGAGACCTAAATCTCTTTAAAGATCGCCCTTTAAAACAGCTTCTTTAATGTATTTGTTTAGTCGGGTTTGCCAGCCCTTACCACTTGCCCGCAGTTTTTCCAGCACATCAAAGTCTATTCTTAGACTCAGCATTTCTTTAGTATTTTTAATGGGAGGTCGACCAACACCTCTTTTAATAAGCGTGTCACCAATATAGACATGGGCATCTTGAAACCACTCCTCATCTAATTCTGGTGCGTCATCTGGATCAACCCAATCGGGCTTGATATTTTTTAATTTCACGTTCATTTGCTCTCCTCATGCTAATAACCCTTTTTTTGATACCCCTGTAAGTCCATACGACGACCACTGGAAGATTGTCGAGGTAGCCGAAACTGATTACCCTGACTGCGCCATAATCCTTTCGGTGATCAATTTGATCCATATGAGGTGCGTCGAATATCTTATTTGCTCGGGCCATGTCTAGCCCTCGCACAAACAAAGTAACTTCTCTTTTCACTGCATCAAACTCAATCACTCATTCACCTAATTAATGTATATACAAAAATAATTAATGTCAATACAAAAATTGTGAAAACAAGATTCAGCCCAATAAATGTATGGACTTAGTCAAGAAATGAAAAACCCCACTGAACATCAGTAGGGCTTGAAGAGTTTGTCAGCGAAATGCTGACGAAAGAATTGTTACAAAATGCGCATCGAGAAATCTACCGCATTGATATCTTTAGTCAGCTTCCCAAGAGAAATACGGTCAACTCCAGTAGCCGCAATCGTGCGCATTTGGTCAAGATTAATACCACCAGAAGCCTCTAGCAAAGCACGGCCATCAGTAAAGATAACAGCTTGTCTCATCTGGTCAGTCGTGAAGTTATCAATCAGAATACTTTTTGCTCCGGCAGCTAAAGCTTCTTCTAGTTCAGCAAAGCTTTCCACCTCAATCTGAATATCTACCCCCGCATTGAGCGCAGCAGCATTCTGTAGTGCTGCAGTGACACTGCCAGCAGCGGCTATATGATTTTCTTTAATTAGAATGCCATGCCACAAAGCAAGACGTTGATTCTTTCCGCCGCCGACGCGCACAGCATATTTTTGAGCCTGACGTAAGCCAGGTATTGTTTTGCGAGTATCCAATACAGCACAGCCTTTTGGATTGGGGCTCACATTCTCAATGGCATCAACATGCTCTCGTGTAATGCTTGCTGTCCAAGAGAGTGTCTGCAAAAAATTAATGCAAGTGCGCTCTGCAGAGAGTAAAGCTTGAGAGTCAGCCTCGATATCGCAAACCTTGGTGTCGGCTTTCATGAGAGCACCCTCAATGTAGTGCCAAGTCACTGTTGCACTTGGATCTAACTTCTTGAGTGTGCCTTCGAACCAATCTACTCCACACAGCACGGCCTCTTGACGAACGATGAGTTGCGCATGAACAGGTTTACTTGGCACGAGCTTAGCAGTCCAATCACCAGTACCAATGTCCTCCATTAAAGCATCATGAATATTGCGTTGACGCGCTTGCTCTAAGGTTTCGTTGTGTTCAAACATGCAGGCCGATATCAAAAGTAGGGCTCATTCAAAAGAGGGGAGTAAAAATTAAGCAGCACCAATATTCTTCACAAAGCCATGCTGCGCCTTGGCAAGAAGGTCAGGGTGATCTTTAGTAAAGGCAAGCATTCGGTCAATACAGGTAAGTGCTTTTGCACGTATAGATTCCTCAATGAAGATCTCACCAGTAGCATTCTCAAGACAATCCAAGATCCCTTGTAGACCATTCATTGCCATCCAAGGACAGTGAGCACAACTCTTGCAAGTAGCGCTATTGCCAGCTGTTGGTGCCTCAATCAGTGTCTTATTAGGTGCTAATTGACGCATGCGGTGCAGGATGCCATTATCGGTTGCGACGATATATTCAGTTGCTGTGCCATCGACTACAGCCTTGATCATGGCAGAAGTAGAGCCGACCACATCAGCTAAATCAACAACAGCTTGTGGAGATTCAGGGTGAACTAAGATCATGGCATCTGAATGAGCTGCTTTGAGTATTTCTAATTCAGCAGCTTTAAATTCATCATGAACAATACAAGCGCCATTCCAGAGCAACATGTCTGCGCCAGTTTGCTCTTGAATGTATCTCCCTAGATGCCGATCAGGTGCCCAGAGAATTTTTTTGCCCTCTACTTTCAATTGATGAACGATAGCAAGGGCGCATGAGCTCGTCACCATCCAATCGGCTTGTGCTTTAACGGCAGCGCTGGTATTGGCGTAGACCACCACTACACGGTCAGGATGCAAAGCCCTAAATGCAGCAAAGTCAGCCGCATCGCAACCCAAATCTAAAGAGCAGGTCGCTTCTAGATCTGGCATGAAGATGTGTTTTTCAGGACTCAGAATTTTGGCAGATTCACCCATAAAGCGCACACCAGCAACAATTAAATTCTTAGCAGGATGATTCTTGCCAAAGCGGGCCATCTCTAATGAGTCAGCAACGCAGCCCCCCGTCTCTAGTGCTAGATCCTGAATATCGCCATCGACATAGTAGTGGGCCACCAATACGGCATCCTTTTCTACCAGCAACTGCTTAATGCGGGCAATCACATTTACCTTCTCAGGCCCAGCTAAGTGAGGCGGTACTTTGGCCCAGGCTTGGGCTGTGCAGGTTACCCCCGCAGAGTCTTGATGGGGGTAGTCAAAGGCGATTGATGAAGTCATGCGCAATTTTAGCTTTCAAATCACGTCTTAGGTGCTTGATTGCTAACCCATATGTAGCTACAATGTAGCTACAAATTTACCTCAGTCCCCAATATTTAAGGAGAGCGTTATGACGGCTAATGCAGTGGTGCGAGCGCGCATTGATCAAGAAATAAAAAAAGAGGCTAGCTTAGTACTTGAAGCAATGGGGCTCACCGTTTCAGATGCTCTCAGAATGATGCTGATTCGTGTCGCATCAGAAAAATCCCTCCCATTCGAGCCTTTAGTGCCAAATGTGAAAACTATCTCAGCTATGCGTGAGGCGCGTGAGAGACAGCTCATGTCATTTGGTTCAACAAAGGATTTGATGAAGGATTTGAATGCGGAGGATTGAGAGAACTACTCAATTCAAGCGAGATTTTAAAAGGGAAGAAAAGGGGAGATACAAAGAGTTTTTAGAAACTTCATTGATTGAGGTGATAGAGCCGCTTGTCAGTAATAATGTATTACCTGATCGGTACTTTGATCATGCACTTACTGGACAGTGGAGCGATTTTCGGGATTGTCATATCAAGCCAGATTTAATCCTTACCTATCAAAAACCTAATTTAGATGTACTTCGATTGGTCAGACTAGGCTCGCACAGCCAACTAGGACTCTAGCAATATCTTAGAAAAAAAGCCTAACGAATCATTAATTAAAATGGCAGCCTCGCATCTGGCTTAGCAGCTAACAAGACAGCCTTAAATTCTGCCTGTATACGTGCAATTGCTGATTCACTGTCTGCCTCAAAGCGCATCACAACCACTGGGGTGGTATTCGAAGGTCTAGCTAGGCCAAAGCCATCGGCATACTCCACGCGTACTCCATCAATCGTATTGATCGATTCAGCAGTAGGGAACTTGGCATTGGCTTTAATAGTTTCCAAGAGAGCAAAAGGCTCACCTTCAGCGCATGCTAATTGCAGCTCTGGAGTGCAAATCGCATTCGGCAAATCATTTAATGTTTGATTCGGATCTTTCTCTTTGGAAAGAATCTCTAAAAGACGAGTGCCGGTATAAAGACCATCATCAAAACCAAACCAACGATCTTTAAAGAAGATATGCCCTGACATTTCACCAGCGAGTGGGGCACCTGTTTCTTTTAACTTGGCTTTTACTAAGGAGTGACCCGTTTTCCACATGAGGGGCTCACCACCATGTTGTTTAATCCAGCTTGCTAGGTTACGGGTGCACTTAACGTCATAAATAATTTGGCTACCGGGATTGCGCGAGAGAACATCTTTTGCAAACAACATCATTTGGCGATCAGGGAAGATCACTTGACCATCTTTTGTTACCACGCCTAGACGATCTGCGTCTCCATCGAAAGCTAGGCCGAGTTCATTTTCAGTAGTCTGCAAGTTTTTGATGAGGTCTTGCAAATTCTCAAGATGGGCTGGATCAGGATGGTGATTTGGAAAATGGCCATCAACTTCACAAAACAGTTCTTCGACTTCGCATCCCAGGGCTCTAAAGAGTTTTCCAGCAAACGCACCACCTACGCCATTACCGCAGTCAACCACAATCTTCATTGGTCGAGCAAGTTTTACATCACTGACGATGCGCTCTAGGTACATAGGGAAGATGTCAAAGGTACTACGAGTACCCAATTTACCGGATTCACCAGAGGCAAATTGTTTGGCCTCAATACGTTTGCGCAGTCCCTGAATTTGATCGCCATAAATTGCGGCGCCACCTAAAACCATTTTGAAGCCGTTGTAGTTTGGCGGATTATGACTGCCCGTAATCATGATCCCAGATTTAGGCTTCTTGCCATCAAGAACTTGATTGGTACCAAAGTACACCATTGGTGTAGCAACCATACCCAGGTCAATGACATTAATACCAGTAGACAACAAGCCTTCAGTGAGTGCTTCAATCAGGCTCGGCCCAGATAAACGCCCATCACGACCAATCACGATTTCAGTTTCACCAAGTGCTCGCATCTCAGTGCCAAAAGCCTGACCAACGAGCTTAGCAATCGATGGATCTAGCGTCTCATCAATTATGCCGCGGATGTCATAGGCTTTAAAAATAGATGGTGATAGTTGCACTGTGAATCCTGACTTTTAAAGGGAGGCGTTTAAGACTAGATATTTAATAAATGAATCCGTGCTGCCGTAACGGCATCAATATTGTCATTGGGTTTGATAGGTAAACCATCAACGAGTGCTTTCTCAATCGGCTTAGCAAGTACTTTGCCATACTCAACGCCTGGCTGATCAAAGCTATTGATATTCCAAAGCGCACCAAGGCTGGCGGCACGGTGTTCATATAAGGCAAGCAAAGCCCCCAGATAGAAAGCATTGAGCTCGGGTAAAAGTAGTAGGTTGCTCGGGCGCTTACCGGGATAAACCTCATTAGGGTTATCAGCCTTTTTACCATGTGCTAGAGCCTGAGCCTGTGCAAGACAGTTTGATAATAAGATGCGGTGATGTGCCAGTGCTTCAGGGTGATCACTCATCGGTTTACGTACCGCAATGAAGTCGATTGGCACGACCTCTGTCCCTTGGTGTAGTAATTGAAAATAAGAGTGCTGAGCATTGCTACCTGCACTACCAAAGACTATTGGAGATGAGTGCTTAACAGGCTTGCCATCACGATCAACCGACTTACCATTGCTTTCCATATCGAGTTGTTGCAGCCATCTCGGAAACCAATCCAAGGCATCTGCATAGGGAATAGCTGCATAAGCTTTAATGTGATGCTTCTCTTGTTGATGTATTAAGGCTAAAGCCATGATGACAGGAAGATTTTGTTCAAGCGGAGCATTCTGAAAATGCAAATCAATAGCATGGGCGCCTGCTAAGAACTCTTTAAAAGTTTTAAAGCCATATTGCAAGGCAATGGGTAAACCTACCGCTGACCATACTGAATAGCGACCTCCTACCCAATCCCAAAAAGGGAAGATGTTCTCTTCTTGAACCCCGAATTCTTGTGCGGCAGGAATATTGGCGGTCACTGCAAATAAAGAATTCGCAATTTGCCCTTTAGTACAGTAATTATCTTTAAGCCAATTGACTACTGCCTTGGCATTCATGATTGTCTCTAAGGTGGTAAACGACTTTGAAACAATAATAATGCGGGTGCTATTAGGTTGAGCACGATCCAAAATGCGGGCTAACTCAGCGGTATCAATGTTGGCTAGAAAATGCATCCGCATGCCACGGCTTTCAATGCCGGGGACATGAGCCAGGGCTTCAATCGCTAAACGTGGGCCAAAGTCAGATCCGCCAATACCAATATGAATGACATCGGTCACGCCCACCCATTTATTGCAAAGCGCTTCAATTCGACGCCATACCTCTGTAACTGCTGGCATGACATTGTTGCCATGTAGCATAACTGGTGATTTCGAGAGATTGCGTAATGCAGAATGCAGAGCGGGGCGATCTTCACTCACATTAATATGCTTGCCAGCAAACATGTCGGCAATAAATTGATCAAGCTGAGATTTACGAGCAAATGCAAAAAGCTTATCCCACTGCGCTGTATTGATATTTTGGTAGGCGGTATCGAGCACCATGTCTACCGCTGTAAAGGTGTTTAGAGGGGCGGCATTAGAAGGATTTTTAGGTCTAGAAGACATTGCTAGATTTTATCAACAAGGCATGGCAAATCCGGTAAAACACTGAAAATGCTGAGGATTCGGTAGATAAACGCAAAAGTTCTTTATAATTGAAGGCTCGAATTAAGTCTGATTCAAGAAAAGGAAGAGTGGCAGAGCGGTTGAATGCACCAGTCTTGAAAACTGGCGAGGATGAAAGTCCTCCGTGAGTTCGAATCTCACCTCTTCCGCCAGTATTTATATAGCAAACCGATTAATTTCAATGTGTTGCTGGGTTTTTTGTTGCCGAGAATTTCTCTAGTACCCGCATTGGTACCCAGTTATCCTTCAAATCGTTCCCTGGTTAGAGGTAGCTTTTCTAGCTTATCCCTTGGTGATGGTGTGGCTGTTCTATTGTGACGCTGCTGGTCTTCTGACGCCATCTCAAAATCTCTGACGCGCCGCAGTTCCTGTTCTTTTGCCTCAGCTTTTGGTTCGATGGAACCTATTCCAGTTATGTACATGAATGTGCTCAAACGATTTTGATTTTTTATGAAAAAAGGGGGCACCCCCACAACTGATTTCCCAGTACTTTAGTATTGCTGGCGATAGAAATACCCCCCATCATCATTTCTATTTAAAAACAGGGGGTATATTTTTAGAAATATGGCCGCTTTAGGCTTAATGGCAACCGTTCAAATATAATTATTTACGGGTGTCTGAGAGGTAACATACTCGCCTCCAAAGCTATTCTGCTGGGTAACTCAGTGGCCTGTTTCCTTTTTCTTATACATGCATTATTGTAATTTTTAATTTTGTCTCCAAATTTCATTATCTATATAAAATCTGGTCCTATATGCAGGCAAACGCATCAAATCAAAAAATCTACTCCCTAGCATTGGCTGCATTGGGAATTGTGTTCGGCGATATAGGTACCAGCCCGCTTTATGCATTTGAGCAGGTCTTCACTGAAGGTCTTTATGCAGTTCCAATCAATGAAGCTAACGTACTTGGCATCCTGTCACTATTTTTTTGGTGTCTAGTGATGATTGTTACTGTCAAGTATGTGCTCATTGTGATGCGTGCTAATCATGAGGGTGAGGGTGGGATCCTTGCTTTGGTCAGGAAACTGCTCGATCGATCTCATGGAAAACCGATTATCAAAGGACTGTTAATCTTTTCTGGGTTATTGGGTGCAGCTTTTTTTTATGGAGATGGGGTGATTACCCCAGCAATTTCAGTATTGTCTGCGGTTGAGGGCATGGAGATAATCTCTCCTGCATTAAAGCCTTACGTGATACCCGTTGCCCTAGCCATTCTGGTGGGATTATTTTGGGGTCAACGATTTGGTACAGGAAAGATTGGAATTTTATTTGGCCCAACAATGGTCATTTGGTTTGTCTTAATCGGTGTATTAGGTTTCTTAAAGGTCTTAGAAAATCCACAAGTGTTACTTGCAATAAATCCTATTTACGCCCAAGAATTTGTCTCCAATAACGGCCTTCTGCCATTCTTTGCTTTAGGTGTAGTGGTCTTATGTGTCACGGGGGCTGAAGCCTTGTATGCAGATATGGGACACTTTAGTTCTAAGCCAATCCAACTTGCATGGGTTGGATTGGTTTTACCTGCTTTAGCCCTCAATTATTTTGGGCAAGGCGCTTTACTACTCCAGTCGCCAGAGTCGCTTAGTCAGCTCTTTTATCTAATGGCGC